>JAEIGA010011170.1_pt1 | contig 13634 bp, 15 predicted proteins | sample 9270691 | NCBI WGS metagenome assembly JAEIGA01 (sample SAMN17057246, study PRJNA624740) | gut metagenome | biome: biome; isolation source: fecal sample | host: Bos grunniens | place: China: Xizang | collected 2019
CCAACGTGGTACAGTGCACAATCCTGGTGAAAACGTAGGTATCGGTAAAGACCATACTTTGTTCGCCCTCATTGATGGCACAGTTGTTTTCCGTAAAAAACGTAACAACAAATCATACGTTTCTGTAGAACCAGTTGCTGCTAACTAATTTAGTAGTTCTCGTTCGAGAAAATCTTATAAAAAAGCCGTTTAACATTGTGTTAAACGGCTTTTTTGTGTTTACACTTCAACACATCACTATCAAACTTTACCCACCTCGAAAAATCGTACTCTTCACAAAACATCCTCCGTCGCAACCTATAATTCCGCCCATGCGACAATACACCACAAAAAGAATTAAGCGACGCTTGCAATTTTGTAATTAAACCCCTCCCCACTACGTAGACCTCCCCTAAAACAGGGGAGGAATATATGCGCTCACAAAATTTTACACGTTGTACAAAAGTTCGACATCCCGATATTCTCCCCCTGTCTTAGGGGGAGTGGCCGTAGGCCGAGGGGGTCAATCCCTATTCCTTGTTCCCTACTCCCTGCTCCTTACTCCCTGCTCCCTGCTCCCTACTCCCTGCTCCCTATTTTAACCGCAAAGTTAACAATTATATTTCATTCAAACTACATTTTACTTGTCATTTTCCATAAAAAAAAGAGTGATTAGCCTATTGACTAATCACTCTTTTTAATTTTACTCTTCGACTGGATCAAAATCTTCTTTCGAGACTCCACAAAGTGGACAAGTCCAATCTTCTGGAATTTGTTCAAATGGAGTGCCTGCCGCAACACCATTATCAGGGTCACCTACTTGTGGGTCATAAACCCAGTGACATACTGAACATTCATACTTTTTCATAATTTGTTTCTCCTTCATTTTTTTAATAAAACATTATCTATAATCTCTTTAAGTTTTGGTTTTGGCAAAGCACCTTGTGCTGTTTGAGGATTTTCTCCCATAGGAATAAATACCAACGTAGGCACCGAACGTACACCAAATAGTGTAGCTAACTCCTCCTCTTCATCCACATTCACCTTATATATATCTACCTGACCTGCATATTCACCTGCTAACTCCTCAACTATTGGCAAAAGCATACGACATGGTCCGCACCAAGGTGCATAAAAATCAATTAAAGCAGGCTTATCGCCTAAAAATTTCCACTCATTAGTAGGATTATTTTCATAATCCATCACTTTGCGGAGAAAACCACCTTTTGTAAGATTTATTGCTGACATAATTTTAGATTTTAAGATTTATATTTATTTGTCAAATATTATATAACAAATATTATGCAAATTCATAACACGTAATAATTTATGACAATTCGGCATTTAATTATTGTTAAATGCCATTTTTTTTGTAATTTTGCATATCACCTTTTCATTTATTATTATGTTCATATTCAACACAACATTTTCAATCCACGAATCGATAACCGACCGATGTTTGAAATATATTCAAACACAATATATTCCTAATCTTCTTGATGATGGATTCTCAAACCCTCTATTTTTAAAAATACATAGCGAATCGACCGATGGTTATCACAATTATGCCATTCAATTCATTGCTCCATCATTACAATTTATCAACAATTGGAAAGCTGAAATGGAACGCGACTACATTACCGAAATACGCTCGCTATTTGGAGAAAAAGCATTAACCTTCAGCACTATTATGGAAAAACTTTAAGATTATGAAACTTCCAAATACAACCGAACGAATAATATTAGGTATTGACCCAGGTACTACGATTATGGGGTATGGTGTGATACGTGTAATGGGACAACATGCCGAATTGATTACTCTCGGCTCGGTGGATTTACACAAACTAAAAGACCATTACCTCACACTCAAAGAGGTATTTAACGCTGTTACTGCATTGATTGAAAAGTATTTACCCGACGAAATGGCAATCGAAGCTCCATTCTTCGGAAAAAATGTACAATCGATGCTCAAACTTGGTCGTGCCCAAGGAGTTGCCATCACCGCTGCTCTACTACGAGACATACCTATTACCGAATATGCACCTCTAAAAATAAAAATGGCAATTACAGGTAATGGCTCGGCAAGCAAAGAACAAGTAGCAAACATGCTTGAACGTATGCTCCACATACCCAAAGAGATGATACCAAAACACTTAGATGCCACCGACGGATTAGCAGCAGCCTATTGCCACTTCCTACAATCTAACCTTCCCGAAACAACAAAAAAATATTCAGGCTGGAAAGACTTCATCGCAAAGAATCCTGACAAAATAAAATAAACAAAACGCCAAGCAAATAAAGTTTGGCGTTTTTTATTTTGGCACAATAATTGAACTTAATACAATAAAACAATCAAAGCAAGTACATCAGTGTATATACTCAATATATTACGTATCTACTACAAAAAATCTAATAAAAACTAACGAGGCGAAGACGAGTACAAAAAGTCTCGCTACTCGCTACAAAAAATCTAATTTTCTATAATATGAAAACCTTAATTTTTATTACTATGATTGCATTCACATTGCCTCAATTACCATACGATTATGAGGCTTTAAAACCAGCTATTAGCGCAGAAACTCTACGCTATCACCACGACAAACACCATTTGGCGTATGTAAATAACTTAAATAGACTAATTAAAGGCACTGAGTTTGAAGACAGTGAATTGGTCGATATTGTCCGCCACAGTAAAGGTGCAATATTCAACAATGCTGCACAAGTATGGAACCATACGTTCTATTTCGAACAATTTGGCAATTGGACTCCAATTCAAGGACAATTAGCAGAACAAATTGTACGCCAATGGGGTACGATTGAAAAATTCAAAGAAGAATTTGTTGCCGCAGGAGTATCGCAATTCGGATCAGGATGGGTCTGGCTCGCTTGCAACAAAGATGGTGAATTAAGCATCCTAACTGAATCAAATGCAGGTAATCCTCTTACCAAAGGCTACATTCCTCTACTCACATTCGATGTATGGGAACACGCCTACTACATTGACTATCGCAATCTTCGCGCCGACCACTTAAATGCATTATGGCAAATTCTTGATTGGCGGGTAATTGAAGATAGGTATCTATTCTTTAATGAACAATAAAAAAAGTGAGGAACAAATCCTCACTTTTTATTTTTTTTCTCTTTTAGCCATTTACGAAGAGCAACATGATATTTCGCCGCATTACTATTATGTTCAGCAAGAGTCACCGCAAAATTGTGTGTACCATTAAAATCGGGATGAGCACACATATATATATAATTATGTTTTTCGGCATTCAACACAGCATCAATAGTTGCTATGCTTGGCAAACGAATTGGTCCAGGAGGTAATCCTGCATATTTATATGTATTATATGGGTCATCTACTTTAAGATGTTCAAACAAAATACGATTAAGTGTGAAATCTTTGAGCGCAAATTTCACCGTTGGGTCGCTCTGCAAACGAATACCTTTACGCAAACGATTGAGATACAAACCTGCTACACGCGATTTTTCAGGCTGATAGTTAGTCTCCTCCTCTACTATACTTGCAAGTGTGATAACCTCAGGAATAGTCAATCCGAGACGCTCTGCTTTTTCTCTTCGACTATTAGCATTCCAAAAAGCATCGTTCTCTTTTTTCAATCGTTGCATCAATTTTTCAACTGAAATAGTCCACCACACTTCGTATGTATTACGAATTACAAGTGCAAAAAGATGCTTTGGTTCATAACCCAATTCTGCCATTTTCTCCTCATCTGTTATAAAATTCATTATTTCAACAGAATCCATCATCAATTGCTTCGACACCTTAGAAGCAAATTGTTCAGGCAAACGCATATAATTGATAGTAAGACGCACAGGAGTTTGCTCAGCACGTTGCACACGTTGCATCAATCGCAAATAATTCATATTTGGAATAACAACATAAGAACCTGCTGGTAGAACAGATGTAGATTTCAAACCCAAAGCACGTGCAACCATCATAAAAGCTTTTGGTTTTAAAACAACGCTATCAGCCTCCAATTGAGCTACAAAATCCGCAACATTTTCATTCTTATCTATATAAACTCGAACTTCTTTACCCTCCGAAGTATACACTTTAACATCAAAAATATTAATCCAAATAAGAAAAATAGCTAACAAACCGACCAATACAAGTACAAAAAAAGCAATAAGATATTTTTTCCAATTATCTTTTATATTCATAATCAAACATTTAATTTACATCAATTATTTTCATAACTCAAATACAAAGATAAGCAAAATATTTTAATCAAAAAGTTTTGTAGAATGAAATATTTATTGTAACTTTGCACTGCTTTTTTAGAAAGCCCGTTCAGTAAAGCTAACCTGACTGGAAGTGTGGGTGAGTGGCTGAAACCACCAGTTTGCTAAACTGACGTACGGGTAACCGTACCGGGGGTTCGAATCCCCCCGCTTCCGCTGAACATTTTTCCATAAAGTCGATATTCAAAAATATCGACTTTTCTTTTTTTATATTGTGTAAAAGTTTGTAAAAATATTTTTTAATTAAAAAAAATATTGTTACCTTTGTACCCGTAAATATATATATGTTAACAAGGCAAAACTGAACAACTATAATTTTGCTTGTTCCAATTTGCCACTAAATTTCTAACACTATGAACGAAGAAAAAGACCTAATCGAAGTAGATGACACTGAGTGCATCAATTTCATCCTAAACACCCTACCCGAAGAACTAAAAGACAAAGTAACAGATGATGACATCCAATACGTACTTGATCTTATCTGTGAATACTATGCTGAAAACGACCTCATCGAAGAAGATACAGTAGAGGAAGCTACCATTGCTGAAGAAGATATGTTCAACTTTATTCTTGCTACTATCCGCAAAGAAAAAATCATTGAAATGGACGAATATACCCTCGAAGCTATTTTAGATGCAGAATTTGAATACGGCAAAACAATAGGTATCTACACAGAAGAATAAATGTTGTATTTCATACTAAGATACATCGTAAAATACAGATTAAAAGTAGTTAGCGAAAACATAGCACACTCTTTTCCTGAAAAAACAGAAAAAGAGCGTGCTTTGATTGTTAATAACTTCTACCGCCACTTTGTACGTCAAAACTTAGAGAGCCTACAGTTTATATTTATATCACCCCAAAAGATTAGACATAAATTTGTATTTGACAACATTGATCTCCTCGAACATTTTGCTGCACAAGGACGCAATATGACAGCCGTAATTGGTCACTATGGCAACTGGGATTGGATGGCATCAGTACCACTTTGGAGCGACAAATTCAACGTAGGAACACTATACAAACGCATCAAAAACAAATTTTTCAACAATCTATTTCTCAAAATTAGAAGCCGATTTGGAGTACAATGCATTGAGATGAAACAAGCTCTGCGTGGTATTATAGAACTCAATAAAGCCGATAAACCTAATATCGTAGCTTATATTGCCGATCAAAATACAACAATGCGAAATGTACATTATTGGATTGATTTTCTAAATCAAGACACTGCGGTACAATCAGGTTGGACTACTATTGCAAAAAAATTCAATACTGTTGTTTTATATTTGAAAATAACACCTATAAAAAAAGGACATTATGTAGCTCATTTTGAAATAATAACAGAAAACCCTAAATCAATGAGCGAAGAAGAATTACTAAAAGATTATTTTGCTAAATTAGAAAGAGACATTAAAGAAAAACCCGAATATTGGCTTTGGTCACATAAAAGGTGGAAACACTCTAGACAAGGAATAAGGAATAAGGATTATGAATTATGAGTTAGATAAGGTTTCGGTTGTTATATTGAATTATAACGGACAGAAATTAATGCAACAATATCTACCCTCGGTGATTGCAAACTCTGGTGGGGCTGAGATTGTTGTGGCTGATAATGGCTCAAATGATGGTTCAGTAGAATGGTTAAAAACTGAATATCCTCAGTTACGACTTATTACATTCGATAAGAATTATGGTTTTGCCGAAGGTTACAACCAAGCATTAAAATTAGTTGATAATGAATACTATGTATTATTAAATTCGGACGTTCACACGCCAGAGAATTGGTTATTACCTCTATTCGATTATATGAAAAATCATACTGAATGTGTAGCATGTCAACCTAAAATACATTCAGTTCACGAACCAAATAAATTTGAATATGCAGGAGCAGCAGGTGGTTTTATAGACATATATGGTTACCCTCTTTGTCGTGGTCGTGTAATGAGTTATATCGAAACAGACAACAACCAATACGATACCATTCAAGAAATATTTTGGGCAACAGGAGCATGTTTATTTATTCGAAGTAAAGCATATTGGGACGCTGGCGGATTAGATGGAAGATTTTTTGCTCATCAAGAAGAAATAGATCTTTGTTGGAGATTAAAAGCAAGAGGAGCATCTATTGTATGTGTGCCACAATCAGTAGTTTATCACGTAGGAGGAGGCTCTCTTGGATATGAATCACCTTTCAAAACTAAACTCAATTTTCGCAACAATGCCCTATTATTGTACAAAAACTTATCATCAGATCGTTATTGGTGGACATACATATTCAGATTGTTACTTGATTGGGTAGCTGCATTGCAAATGTTATTGCAGAATAAACCCAAAAACGCATGGGCGGTAATCGAAGCACAAACAGAATTCATCAGAATTTATAAGGACTTTAAAACTGATAGGAAAAAAAATCTCGCATTAACAATACACAAAAAACCTTCAGGCTTATTAAACCTTTGGCTCATTTGGCAAGTCTATATAAACAAAAAACAAAAATACTCGGATTTATAGTATCAACATATTACTTTTTTTTGTAACTTTGTACTTTATTTAAAACAACATATCAATTAACATAAAAAATCAAATAAAAATGAAAAAGATTTTATTATTTGCAGTTGCCTTGGTTATGGCACTTACAGTTTCGGCACAAGAACAAGCACAAGTACAAAAACAAATTGTTGAAATCGCTGAAAAAACTTATGATTTCGGAACAATCAAAGAAGAAGATGGTCGCGTCTCTCACGTATTTACATTGAAAAATGTAACAGAAGGACCATTAACAATAAAGAATGTACGTGCATCTTGCGGTTGTACTACTCCAGCTTGGAGTCGTGAACCTATTGCGCCTGAAGCAGAAGCTCAAATCACAGTAACTTACAATGCATCAGGTCGTCCTGGCGCATTTCACAAATCTGTTACTGTAACACTCAGCAATGGTACTGAAGACTTTACACAAGTATTGTTCATCAAAGGTAAAGTTACTCCTAAACAAGTTGCTCCTGTTGCTGAAGAAACTACAGCTGCTCCTGTTGTAAATAAATAATTTATACAATAAAAAAAGACACTTGAGGTCGGGCATGTCGGACAAGTCCAGACACGTCTGACCTTTTTTCTAATATACCATAACCCTTATCTAACATTTCGTGTCTAATATCTCGTGTCTAACATCTAATATCTAAAAATATGTCACACATCGAAAATAACGAAGAATACAAAGGTTTGACAGTAAATCAAGGTGTCGAACAACCACCTATGGTGAATCCATACCTAACTCGTCGTGTAAAACGTCGTCAATTATCAGTTAATGATTACGTTGAAGGTATTCTTGCCGGCAATCGTTCTATACTTAGTCAAGCTGTAACTTTAGTCGAAAGTCTTCTACCAGAACATCATACTATAGCACAAGAAGTTATCGAAAAATGTCTTCCTCACGCTGGTAAATCTATTCGCCTCGGTATCACAGGCGTACCAGGTGCAGGTAAATCTACATTCATCGAAGCTCTTGGTACATACCTTTGTAAAGAACAAAACCACAAACTTGCAGTATTAGCTATCGACCCAAGTTCAGAGCGTTCAAAAGGTTCTATTCTTGGCGATAAAACACGTATGGAAGAACTGTCTATCGCCGAAAATGCTTTCATTCGTCCTTCTCCATCAGCAGGTTCGCTCGGTGGTGTAGCACGCAAAACTCGCGAAAGTATTATCCTTTGCGAAGCAGCAGGTTTCGACACCATCTTCGTTGAGACAGTAGGTGTTGGACAATCCGAAACTGCCATGCACTCGATGGTTGACTTCTTCCTTCTCATCCAACTTGCAGGCACAGGCGATGAACTTCAAGGTATCAAACGCGGTATTATGGAAATGGCAGATGGTATCACTATCAACAAATGCGATGGCAACAACATCGAAAAAGCACAACTCGCTAAACGCCAATTCCAAAATGCTCTCCACCTATTCCCTATGCCCGAATCAGGATGGGCACCACAAGTAACCACTTGTTCTGCCTTCGAACATATCAACATACCTGAAGTATGGAAAATGGTTACTGACTATGTAGCATTTACAAACAAAAATGGCTACTTCGACTACCGTCGTAATCAACAAAGCAAATATTGGATGTATGAAACTATTGATGAGTATCTCCGCACAAGTTTCTACAACAATCCTACTATTGAAGATTTGTTGAAACAATACGAAAATATGGTAAACAACAACGAAATGACATCATTTGCTGCTGCACATAAATTACTTGATACATACAACAATATCAGAAATGAAAAATGAGGATTTTAAATATTTTCTAATCCCCTTCATCATTATATGGATTATGGGACTCATCCTATGGTCTATTACCGATAAAGTAGGAATGCACATTGTTCTAAATGGTTTTCACACCCCTACGCTGGACATATTCTTCAAATATTTTACGCAAATTGGAGGATGGGTGCCATGTGCCGTTGGTGGAATATTATTATCACTGAAAAAATGGAGAATTGCAGCGGTAATACTTTTGGGGCAATTAGTCGCAACTCTCATTACAACTCCCATAAAACGTATTATCCGAGCACCTCGGCCATCAGTCGTATTATCAGAATTAGGCATTGATTTTCCTATTGTCGAGGGTGTTGACCTACATTCTACACTTTCATTTCCTTCAGGACATACATCTGCGGCTTTTGCATTTTGCTTTGCAATATCATTATTTTGTCCTAAATGGTGGCAAAAAATGTTATGCCTATTTATAGCTATTCTTTGTGGGTATTCAAGAATTTATCTATCGCAACACTTTCTCGAAGATACATTAGCAGGCTCACTAATTGGAGTCATATCCATATTAGTATTAATACCTCTTATAACAAAATTCAAAAATCCATTCCACTCGTCTTCATATCTAAAAACAAAATAATATATGATTGCTAAAAAGAAAAATACACAAACCGCATCTCCTTTAACCGCAAAACAAAAACGCAATTTCATTTTTACATTTTGGGGATTATTCATAGTAGGGATATTGTCGATTGTACTTATATTCGTACTAATTGCCAATGGTGCAATTGGTTATTTACCTCCACTCGAAGAGTTACAAAACCCTAAAAATAAATATGCTTCCGAAATTATCTCTTCTGATGGAGAGCGTATTGGTACTTTTTTTACAGCCAAAGATAATCGTATTTTCACAACATACGATGAAATTTCACCTAACGTAATTAATGCACTAATTGCAACAGAAGATGCTCGATTTCATTCACATTCAGGCATTGACGGAGAAGCGTTATTGCGCGTACTTATTAAACGTGTCGTACTCCAACAGTCAGGCGCAGGTGGAGGTTCAACAATCACACAACAATTAGCAAAACAACTCTACTCTCCTACAGCATCGAATATTTTTGAGCGTGCATTACAAAAACCTATTGAATGGGTAATTGCAACTAATCTCGAAAAATTATATACAAAAGAAGAGATTATCACTATGTATCTCAATAAATTCGACTTTCTAAATAATGCTGTTGGTATCGAAACTGCATCACGTGTTTATTTTGGCATTGAACCTTCTGAATTGAATATTGAGCAAGCTGCCACATTGGTTGGGATGTGTAAAAATCCATCACTCTACAATCCTGCATCAGCACGTCGTCGTCCTAAATGTCAAGAACGTCGCAATGTGGTTCTCGGACAAATGGTAAAAGCAAAACATATCACACAAGAAGAATGTGATTCTTTAAAACAATTACCAATAGAGCTTAATTATCATAAAGTTGACCATAAACTCGGCATTGCACCTTATTTCCGCGAATATCTTCGTAAAACACTACAAGCCAAAGAACCTAAACGTAAAAATTACGCCTCTTGGCAATTAAAACCGTACGGACAATACTATCTTGATTCGCTTGAATGGGAAAACAATCCACTATATGGTTGGATTGAAAAAAATCCTAAATCAGATGGTTCAAAATATGATATCTACCACGACGGTTTGAAGATATACACCACAATTGATGCCCGCATGCAACGCTATGCTGAAAAAGCTGTTGAAGAACATTTCACTGATATGCAGGCTAAATTTATGAAGACGTTGAAATACAAAAAAAATCCACCTTTTGCCAACAATACTTTACAAGAAGATGTTGACCGTGCGATGAATCAAGCTATGCGCCAGTGTGATAGATATAGAATGTTGAAAAAAGCAAAAAAAACCGAAGCAGAAATAAAAGAATCATTTAATACACCTGTTGAAATGACAGTTTTTGCATATGGAGGACAAATTGATACTATAATGACGCCAATGGATTCCATCCGCTATCACAAAGCATTTGCACGTTGCGGTATGATGTCAATGGACCCAATTACAGGTCACGTAAAAGCATACATCGGTGGACCTGATTTTACTTATTTCCAATATGATATGGTTACCCAAGGTCGCCGTCAAGTTGGTTCTACAATCAAACCATATCTCTACTCTCTTGCTATGAGCGAAGGTTATTGGCCATGCGACACTACAATCAATCAACCTATTACACTCTATGATAAACTTGGACGTGAATTTACACCACGCAACGACTCTCAAAAACAATTAGGAGAAACAGTTACATTGCGTTGGGGATTACAAAATTCAAACAACTGGATTACCGCATACCTCATGAGCCTACTCACACCTGAACAATTAGTTAATCTTATGCGCTCATTTGGAATCAAAGGATTTCTCGACCCCGTAATCTCTATCTGCCTTGGTGCATCTGAAGTAACTGTTGCAGAAATGGTTGATGCATACACCGTATTTCCTAACCATGGTATCCGTACAGAGGCTATTTATGTTACTCATATTGAAGATAATCTTGGCAATGTCATAGCACAATTCACCCCTGCTACTGAAGAGGTATTAAATGAGGAATCAACATTCAAAATGCTTGATATGCTACAAGCTGTGGTGAATGAAGGTACAGGTGGTCGTATTCGTTGGCGTTATAAATTCGATGCCCCTGCAGGTGGCAAAACTGGTACTACCAACGAAAATGCAGATGGTTGGTTTATTGGCTTTACGCCTGAATTGGTTTCAGGTGTTTGGGTAGGTTGGGAAGATCGCACTGTCCACTTCACTGACATGGCCAATGGTCAAGGTGCTTCTATGGCACTTCCTATTTGGGGAAACTACATGCATGATGTCTATAATGACACTACTCTTAGTTATAGTAAAACAAAAGATTTCGACATTCCTGAATGGTTCAATCCTAATGCTGGATGCAACTAACGCAATAATAAGTTTTATTTTTTAATAACACACCAAATATCAATAATTTTTTGTAACTTTGCACAGGGGATATTTTATGCTATAAAACATGTTTTTACAATGAAGAAAATTATATACTTTTTACTCATATTGCCTTTATTCATTGCAAGTTGCAAACCTTCGGCTCACGAAATGGCTCTCGCCGAAATCGAAAAAACTAAGCAATTTATTGCAGAAAAACAAGATTCTGCAGCATTAGCGTGCATCGATTCAATCCACGTTCACTACCGCACCGACGTTGCGGTACGTCGTATGGCTGACACTCTACGCTGGGACATCGAATATCGTCACGCCATCACCACTCTTCCACAGGTCGATAGCGCACTCAGCGACCTACAAGTTCGCCTACCCGAACTAACCAAGCCTTTCCGCTTTATCAAGAACGAAGAATATCAAACCATCGGTGCATTCGAACATCGCCAACTACGCACCGAGAATAACACCTCGCGTTGCTATCTCAAACCCTCAATTGACGAACACGGCAAATTCACCCTCACATCGTACTATCTCGGCACAAAAGCTCAACACACCGTAGTGCGTGCAACAGTTGACTCAGTATCAGTCGAAACTCAAGTCGCTCCGTCAAGCAATATTTCTCAATTCACAGATGTTGACCAATACAAAGAAATCATCATCTACGACAACGAACTGCTCAACAACATCCACTCATTCATTGCCGACAACCGCGATAATCGCATCAAAATCAGCCTACTCGGCGACGGGCAACCATATCACTACTACCTCACTCCTACCGAACGCAACATATTAGCGCAATCATACGAACTCTCAATCGCACTCACCGACCTCAACCGATTGACAGACCAACAACTCCGCCTCTCACAAAAAATCGAACTCCTCAAAATGCGCCTAAACAAGTAAAGATAAAATGAAACGAGCGAAGCGAGTAAGTCTAATATCTCGTGTCTCGCTACTATAAATCTATTATGATTAAAGACCACATAAACAACGCCCATCGTTACGATGATTTACATCCCAATTTTCGTAGCGTATTAGAGATTCTACAATCGCTCAATCTCGACGCACTACAACCTGGGCACATCGAACTCGACGGCAAATACGTTTACATCAACATAAACGAAACCAACCCAAAAACCAAAGAAGAGGCACTTCTCGAATCGCATCGCCAATACATCGACATACAAATGCCACTCACAGGCAACGAAACATTTGGCGTCAAACCAACTCAAGAATGCCTCTCGCCTATCGGTGATTTCGATACAGAACGCGACATCGTATTCTACAACGACACACCACATGAATACATCACGCTCAGCAAAGGCGAATTCATTATCTTCTTTCCCGAAGACGCACACGCTCCTTGCATCGACACCACCCACAACCATCTAAAACTGATAGTAAAAGTATCAGTCGAACCAAACAAAGAAAAACCAACACTATAGTAATGCATAATTCATAATGTATAATTTATAATTAAACCAATTATGCACTATGGATTACAAAAATAAAGAAATTATGAATTATGAATTTATAAAAAACGACCCTTATTTGGCTCCGTTTGAACCCGCAATCGTAGGACGTCACGAATATGCAGTTGCTCGTGAAAAAGAACTCCTTGGCTCAACCAACAACTCTCTATCCGACTTTGCATCAGGATACATGTATTTTGGTCTTTTCAAGGTCAAACGCAGTTGGGTGCTTCGCGAATGGGCTCCAAATGCCACTGCTATATACCTCATCGGCGACTTCAACAATTGGCAAAAAAACGAAAAATACCGTCTTCAACCTCAAGAAAACGGTGTTTGGGAGCTTAAAATCAGCGAAAAATACATTCACCACGGCGACCTCTACAAACTCATCGTCGAATGGAATGGTGGCGCAGGCGAACGTATTCCTGCATGGTGTCGTCGTGTTGTACAAGACGAAGAAACCAAAATCTTCTCTGCTCAAGTATGGCAACCCGAACAAGAATATAAATTCCGTATTCGTAAATTCCACCCTACCAAAGCACCTCTCATGATTTACGAATGCCATATCGGTATGGCTGCCGAAGAAGAAAAAGTAGGTACTTACAACGAATTCCGCGAAAACATTCTTCCTCGCATTGCTCAAGCAGGCTACA
>JAEIGA010011171.1_pt1 | contig 13633 bp, 9 predicted proteins | sample 9270691 | NCBI WGS metagenome assembly JAEIGA01 (sample SAMN17057246, study PRJNA624740) | gut metagenome | biome: biome; isolation source: fecal sample | host: Bos grunniens | place: China: Xizang | collected 2019
AACAAGCTCCGCGGAACTCTCAAGATCGCAGCCGTAAAGGCTCCAGGCTTCGGAGACCGTCGCAAGGAGATGCTTCAGGACATCGCTATCCTCACAGGAGGTATGGTCATCTCTGAGGAAAGAGGATTCAGCCTTGAGACCACAACTCTCGCAATGCTTGGAAAGGCGGAGAAGGTTGTCGTGACAAAGGACAACACTACAGTCGTAAACGGAGCCGGATCGGCAGAGGAGATCAAGGAGCGTGCAGACCTTATCCGCAAGCAGATCGAGACTACCACTTCGGACTATGACCGCGAGAAGCTCATGGAGCGTCTCGGAAAGCTCGCAGGTGGCGTTGCCGTCCTCTATGTAGGTGCGGCGACCGAGGTCGAAATGAAGGAGAAGAAGGATAGAGTTGAGGATGCGCTCAGCGCAACACGCGCAGCTGTCGAGGAAGGTATCGTTCCTGGCGGTGGAGTAGCTTACATCCGCGCCGCTCAGGCCCTCAAGGGTCTCAAGGGTGAGAATGAAGACGAGACTACAGGTATCAACATAGTTGCCCGCGCAATCGAGGAGCCTCTCCGAATGATTGCAGCCAACGCAGGTGTCGAGGGCAGCGTGATCATCAACAAGATTGCTGAGGGCGAGGCAGACTTCGGTTACAATGCACGCACAGGCGAGTATGTGCATATGTTCGAGGCCGGCGTCATCGACCCGACCAAGGTGTCGCGTGTAGCTCTTGAAAACGCGGCTTCAGTAGCGGGAATGTTCCTTACTACAGAGTGCGCCATCGCTGACATTCCAGAGCCGGCAGCAGCACCTGCAATGCCTGCAGGAGGCATGGGCGGAATGATGTAAGATCAACTGGGCCGGCAATTAGGACTTAATAAAAAGTGGTTGATGAAATTTCATCAACCACTTTTTATTAATTAATTATTTACTGGCCTGAGAACAAACCTGAAGGTATATTCCTGAGGTATCACCAGATGCTCCATACGCGGCCATGCTCCCCAAGAGTTGATGCAGCCGAGTCCCATCTGGACAAGGTCAAAGTTGACCCATGTCTTGCCGAGGGAGCGCTGATCCTCGTATGCCTTGTTCTTGAGTTCAAGAGAGTGCGCCTGGTTGTTCCCGAGAATACGCACATCCAGTTCCTTCCAATGGAACGGAAGCGCAGAAGCCGAAAACTTCACATCGGACGAGATCTCAAAGCCGGATCCATTATCATCCATCACCTTGATCCATTTGAGCTGGGTCTTGGTTCCTGATTCCTGAGGGCGGACATATCCGTAGTGGTACTGATCCTCCACTCTCTGGACATAATGTCCCACGAGAGCCGCACTGCTCCTGTCACAGTAGTTCTCGAAAGGTCCGAGACCATAGAACTCGAATGTAGAATAGCTTCCCGGCATGGCGAACTCCATTCCGATGCGGTCGATGAGCTTTCCGTTCTTAAGGTTACCTGCATCCTTGAACTCCTCAACGGCCTCGATGACACCATCCGCATATATATTATAGGTCATACGGATATATGCGAAATCCTTGATCGGAGCAAATTCCACTGAAACCCTGTAGCAGCTGTCCGCCTCCTCCACAGCGAATTCATTCACATTGAAGACGGCATTCCTCCAATGAGCCATCCTCTTGTCCTGACCTGCGCCAAGATCATTTTCTGTCGCGGCTCTTGCAAGGCATGGCTGGAGAGGCGACTCGACCATCTGCTTTCCACCGAGGGTGTAGCTTATCAGCGAACCGCTCGCCTCATCAAATACAGCCTCCCATGGAGACAACCTCACGCCTGTAGCGCCCTCGAATACCATCTCGCCGGCAAAGACATGTCTGTCACCGTCCTGTGCATAGGCCGGCACTCCCGAGTAGTCTGCAAAGAACTCAAGAGGGGCATCCGTAATGCATATCTGGTCATAGGCAACCTCGGCACCGGCAGGAAGAAGACCGTCTGCACGCTTAAGGACATATCTTACATTAAGATAGATGTCATGGTAGTCAAGGTCATGAAGTCCACAGGCCTCCATAATGTCAGCCTCATTGTAGCCCAAAGAGACAGTCTCTGTAGCCTGAGGGGCTACGGCAGACATCGGAACACATCCTGTAAGTACCTGACGTCCATCGACTTCGATTCCCCAATGGAGGATATATCTTGAGAGATCTATGAAGAAGTTCTCGTTGTATACATCAACCTTTCCTGCGAGAGCCTGCTCGCGAGACGCGGTGGTAAGGATGGACCTGTACTGATAAGCCACCTCGTATGCATGAGGGTGGAAGGTGCGGTCTGCCGCTATAATACCATTACAGCAGAACGAATTGTCCGAAGGATCATAGTCATTGAAGTCACCGCCGAAGGCAAACACATGGTCGGTACCGTATTTCTCAGCATCGGCAGGCCACCAGAGCGCCTGATCCACGAAGTCCCAGATGAAGCCTCCCTGATATACTGGATATTTGCGGATAAGATCCCAATACTCCTTAAATCCTCCCATGGAGTTACCCATGGCATGGGCATATTCACACTGGATAAGAGGCTTTGCAGGACGAGGGTCGCGCGAAGCGTACTTCTCGCAGCTCTCATAGTCGAAATACATCGGGCAAGCGATGTCGGTTCCCGGACCGCCATCCGCCCTCTCATAGTGCACCGGACGCGACTGGTCAATCGACTTGATCATATCATAGCCCTTCATGAAGTTAACTCCATGACCTGCCTCGTTTCCCATACTCCACATGATGACAGATGGATGGTTGAAGTCACGCTGCACAAGACGCTTCATCCTTTCGAGATGTGCAATGGTATAGTTCTCGTCATGAGCAAGAGACTCCTTGCCATAACCCATTCCATGAGACTCGACATTTGCCTCGTCAACCACATAAAGGCCATACCTGTCACAGAGAGCATACCAGTGCGGATCGTTAGGATAATGACATGTTCGCACCGCATTGATGTTCAGCTGCTTCATGATCAGGATGTCCTGAATCATATCGGACTCACTTACCACATAGCCCTTATATGGGTTCATCTCATGACGGTTCGCACCCTTGATAAGCACCGGCTGACCGTTCACAAGAAGCTGTCCGTCCCTGATCTCTATGTCCCTGAAGCCGATCTCCAGCATAGAGACCTCTGTCAGACCCTTGCTGTCGTATGAAATCATCTTGAGGGTATAGAGCCATGGGGTCTCGGCACTCCATGTCTTTACTGAAGGCACGCTGATCCTGGCCTTAGCAGAAGGCAATCCCCTCTCAGACTTCACCTTTGAGGACACAGCCACCACCTCGGACGCGACTTCCTTATCATATGGGTCCACGATCACGAACTTCACTTCCTTGACTCCCTTGGTGACCTCGGCTGTGATGTCAGCGACACCATCCGCAGAAGCGAGGACCCTCACATCCTCAATCCTGTTCCTGTCTCTTGAATATACATATACGTCACGGGCAAGACCTGTCATTCTCCAGAAATCCTGGTCCTCAAGGTATGTTCCATCACACCAGCGGAAGATCTCCAGAGCAATCAGGTTCTCACCTGGTCTGACATATCCTGTGATGTTGAAACGGGCCTCAAGCTTGCTGTCCTCGCTATAGCCGACCTCCTTTCCGTTCACCCATACCCTTACATTTGAAGTGGCAGATCCGATACAGAGGAACACATCCTCTCCAAGCCACTCGTCACCAAGCACGAAGGTCCTCCTGTATTGTCCTGCATAGTTATGCTCCAAAGCAGGATAAGGAGGATTATTGACATAGTGTCCGGACCATGCGTAACCAACATTCTTGTATACGGGATCACCATATCCATTAAGTTCCCACATACCCGGAACAGGCATATTATCCCAGTCAGCATCCACATAGTCTGTCTTATAGAAATCCATGCTGCGTGAATCGATGGTCTCATACCATGCGAATTTCCACATGCCGCTCAAGGACATCTTGAGACCACCTGTGCGGAATGACGCTGCCATAGGCAGACGGTTTCTTTCCACAACCTGAGGATTCTGCCAATCCGGCAGATCACTCTTCTTAGCCTGGGCTGTGCCTACAGCTGATGACATGGCGATTACGCCAATCAAAACGGTCAATAGTCTTCTCATATTGATATTATAGTGGTGTGTGATTTATATTCTTTCCATATCCGAAGCAGGGAGCCAGCCCTGTCTTCCGTCAGCGAGCGAGATGTTGTTCCAGCTTCCCACCTGATCCAGCACAGTCACCTTTGTTCCTTCGTGAAGGATGAACAGGTCCTTGGAAGCCTCTGCAGCAGGCGAACTCTTGACAGAGACCACAGGTCTCATCACAATAGCCTGATCTGCAGCCATATAAGCCTTTTTCTGAGAAAGCGAGAATCCCAAGGCGAAGGACATGAACACCAGCAGGACTATGCCTGTAAAGAATCCTGTACGTCTTCCTGCCACAGATGGTGCGAGAAGGAAGAGGAGGAACATCGCCAGAACTGCGGCAAAGAGCACCATGGCAACTATTGCCCATGCATCCGAATCCATGATGTAAGAGATGTCCTTCATCCATTTCTTCAGGAAGAACTCCGGTACAGCCTCAATGCGGTCCTGGATGCGGCTGTTCATGAGTTCGAGATTATACGACGCATCCTCATAAGAAGGATCCGCCTTCAGCGCCCTCTCATAGAAAAGTATAGCCATCGGTACATTGCCGCTCTTCGCATAGGCATTACCCGTGTTGCAGTAAAGCGCCGCAGACTCCAGTCCGAGGTCCGATATCATCTCATAGCCGGAAGCGGCAATATCCCACTGTCCTTCGGCATATGCAGCATTTGCAGCGTTCCATAGCGAATCCACATACACATCCTCATGGGCATATGACGCAAACGGCATCATGATGAGCATGAGCACGAGCATGGCAGGCTTTACGCCTGATCGTTTTGTCTTCATACTTGCATCAATTGAAGAAATGACTTCCGCCGCGGCCTCATAGTGCGCTGACATGGCATCATTTCCTGTTGAAGGTGAATATCTTGCGAACTCACAGGCATCGAGGATACCTATGAATGTATTTATGTACTCTTCAGGAACATTTCCCTCCTTCAATGCGTCTGTGATCCTTTCTCGCGAGAGTTCAGCTGCAGGGATGGTAAGCTTGTCGGAGATGAATCCGAGAAGGGCCTTGTGAAGTTCCTCGTAGAATGCTGTATACAGATTCTGCTTGAGGAAAGTTCCGGCCAGCTGCAGACGCTTCAGAGCCATCTTGGTAGCCTTCCTGTTTCTTGTACCGGCCACATCCGCCTTGCGGGCCGCCATGCGGCGAAGCATGAGCCAGAGCATCACTGCAAGGAGAGTCAGGAGCACCATCAATGTCCAGAACAGCCCCGAACCGACGAGGAAACGTCCCTTTGCTACCAGACCAGGATCCTTTACATTGATATATCGTATGTCACTGTCAAGATTCTTGACGTCCTTCTGGCTGACTCCCGGAACCACAACAGGTCCTGACACCTCAGTCTCATTACCCTTAAGCACCTTGAGGTCAATCGGCTCTGTCTGGAGAGTTACATATTTCTTCTGATTTACATCGTAATATGAATAACTGATCGGCTCGAGCACAAAATCGCCGTAACTGCGCGGGATGAACGGATACTCATACCTCCTCGTGCCAGAGATGCCTCCCGGAGCGATGTTGCTTGTGACCTTGGTATCATATACCTCCATGTCCGGCGGGAAGGCCACCTTGGGAGCCTCGAGAAGAGATACATTTCCCTTACCTGTAACTGTGACGACAAGAGTAGCGGCCTCATGTGTCTTGAGAGAATCCTTGCTTACGGCAGCAGAGATTTTGAATTCACCCACACCACCGCCGAACGAGGCTGGAGCCCCGGCTGGCAGAGCCGATACATTCACGGTCACCGGTCTGGTCTGGACCTTCTTGCGCACATTCCTGTAGTCATCGAAGAATCCGTCAAATATACTGTTGCCACCTGACGACACTCTGATGCTCACAAGGCAGATGAGTTCCGCAGGATCAATTGTTATCTGTCCCTGGCGCTGCGGTATGAGGAGGAATTTCCTCAACACAGCAGCATTGTATATCTGTCCGTCATATGTCTCCCTTTGGAACTCGATGCTTGTCGGTGCCTCAAGTTCCTGGCTCCAGAATCCGTTGAATGAAGGGAAGGATGCTCCCTCGAATCCTGACACGCTGGTTCTCTGATAAAGCTTTATGGTTGCCACTACAGGCTCTCCCACCACCACATCCGTGCGGCTGAGCGACATCCTGAGGAACAGGTCTGAGTCCGACACGACTCCCTGCTGGGCCTGTGACGACGGTCTTGCCTGATTCTGCGATGACTGCTGTCCTGAAGATGAAGCCGATGACGTTCCTGCCGAAACTACCTCGATCGTATGAGGTTCCGAAAATATCTCATTGCCCTTGACCTTGGCACTTGCCCGAGGCAATGTGAACTTACCGGCTTTCTGTGGCTTGAGGATATATGAAAATGTAGTCTGGGAAGACTCGGTACGCTTGCCGTTCATTATCTGAACGCTTGTAGAACGTCCCTGCTGGGGACCCCACACCAACATGAAGTCATCTCCTGGCTCCCAGGCAAAGTCCGCAGGCTTGGCACCCTCGATGACGAAGGTCACATTGAACTGCTCATCAACGCTTACCACCTTATGGGACTGCACCTGTATGCTTGTCTGCGCAAAAACTGTCAACGCAGACATCAACAACACAACTGATATAAATAATTTTCTCATATTCATCTATATTATATGGGCCCTGCCCGGGTCAGGCCTACCAGTTCTTCTCCTTCTGCCTTGACTTCAACGCCGCAGCCTTGGCCTTATTCACCTTATCCTGGGTTTCCTTCTCCTTGGCCTGGATAGCCTGAAGCATCTGCTGGGCAGCCTGCGGACTTATCTGAGGCTGCTGGTTCTGGTCCTGATTCTGATCCTGGTTCTGATTCTGGTCCTGGTTCTGATCCTGGTTCTGGTCCTGGTTCGGGTCCTGATTCTGGTCCTGGTTCTGATCCTGATTCTGGTCCTGGTTCTGATCCTGATTCTGGTCCTGGTTCTGGTCCTGGTTCTGGTCCTGGTTCTGCTGCTGATCCTGGAGCATCTTCTTGGCATAGATGTAATTCTCCTTTGCATCGAGATCATCCGGATTCAGAAGAAGCGACTTGGAAAACGCCTCCACGGCCTTCTGCCAGTTCTTCTGGGCTATTGCCACGGCTCCCTGATTATAGTATACAGCCGCTCCATCCGCAGATGCTACGGCTGTCGCCTCAACGCGTTCCAGTGACTTCGCCGCATTGTCATAATCCTCCTGCCTGAAGAGAGTATTGGCAAGATTATAATTGGCAGGTATCGAAAGCGTGTCCTTTGCCACAGCCTTCATATATTCCATCTGCGCCTCAGTATATTCCGCATCCCTGAAGAGTCTGTTGCCTTTGCGGACCTCGCGCTTGTCCACCTGGGCGGATGCATCCGTAAAAGACACTGCAAGAAGGAATACAGGCAGCAATATGTATAAAACTCGTTTCATCAATCTACCTCTTAAACAAATGATATTTTGACCTGCGGTCACCGATCAGCATTTCCAATACAAGGAAGAACAATGCAACTCCGAAGAAATACATGTAAAGCTCATCGTATTCCTCAAAGACAACAGAGTTGTACTCTTCGTCATCCATCCTGGCAATCTCATCAATGATGGGATTGAGACCGAACTCGCTGTTTCCAGCTCTCACATACAGACCTTTACCTGCAGCCGCAACCTCCTGAAGCACAGCCTCATCCAGTCGTGTAACGACAGGATTGCCCTCATTGTCACGAAGATAGTCTCCTTCAAAAGGAATCATCTTTCCTTCTGGTGATCCTACACCGATAGCAAACACCCTGATGCCGAGTTCGGCAGCCTGAGAAGCCGCCGCAACCGGATCATCCTCATGGTTTTCACCGTCTGTGATCACAATTATCGCACGGCTTTTGTCACTCTGGGCACTGAAACTCCTCAACGCAGTTCCGATCGCATCACCGATGGCGGTACCCTGGATCGGAACAGACTCTGTGGATATGCTGTTAAGGAACATCTTTGCCGACACATAGTCAGTCGTGATGGGCAGCTGCACAAAAGAATTGCCGGCGAAGACAATGAGTCCTATCCTCTCTTCCCTGAGTTTGTCCACCATCCTCGAGATGGCAAGTTTCGCACGCTCCAGTCTGTTCGGAGAATAGTCCTCTGCAAGCATGGAGTTCGACACATCAAGAACAATCATCACCTCCGCTCCCCTTGTCTTGTGCTCCTTCAATATGGCACCCATCTGCGGACGGGAAATGCCCAGCACGAAGAAGAAGAAGGCAAGCAGGAAGAATGACAGCCTGAGCCATACCTTGGCCTTGGAATAAGAAGGCATGAGGCTCTTGACCAGAGTCTCGTCGCCGAACTTCTGCAGACGGCTTCTCCTGATCTTAAGCACCAATGTCTGAACAATGATGAAAACGGGGATCAGGAGCAGAAGATACAAATATCCAGCTTCAGCAAATATCATGGCAACCTCCTTATTACAAACCATTTAAGCAATAATTCCAACATCAGGGCAATAAGAGCCCATACTGCGAAAGTACCGAAGAGTTCCTCATAAACCGGGAAACTGTCGACAGTTGTCTTGGCCTTCTCCATCTTGTTGATTTCACTGTAGATCTCGGCAAGCTTGGTATTGTCGGTAGCCCTGAAATAGCGTCCCCCGGTAGACTCCGCCATCTCCTTGAGAAGTTCCTCGTCAATCTCGACCTTCATGTTCTGCACCTGCACTCCCCATGGAGTCATCACAGGATATGGGGCCATGCCTTCCTTTCCGACACCTATCGTATACACGCGTACACCATAGGTCTTCGCTATCTCTGCAGCCATCTGAGGAGAAACCTCACCGCTGTTATTCACTCCGTCGGTCAGAAGAATGACCACGCGGCTCTTGGCATCCGAGTCCTTGAGCCTTGCCACAGCAGTTGCTAGTCCGTTTCCTATCGCGGTTCCATCCTCGATGATGTCCGTCTGCACCTCCTTCATGAGGTTGATCAGTGTAGCTCTATCCGTGGTCAGAGGACACTGCGTGAAGCTTTCACCTGCAAACACAACGATACCCATCCTATCTGAAGGGCGCTGCGATATGAACTCTATGGCTATGTCCTTCGAGGCGTTGATACGGTCCGGCGTGAGGTCACGCGCCAACATACTTGTTGACACATCCATAGCCAGGACGATATCTATACCTTCCGTATCCACTTTGGAAAACTCCTCGGAAGAGCGTGGCCTCGCTATGGCGACCACAACCATCACAAGAGCAAATGTCCTGAGCAGGAATGGCACATGCCTGAAGAAAGTCATGAATGTGCGTCCCTTGATCTTCCACGGCACAGCTGTCGACACCCTCAGATGGGGACGTCTTCCAGCCTTCTCAAGATATATGTAATGCAACACCAGCAGAGCAGGTATCACAAGAAGCCATAGTAACTTTGGGTATTCAAAAAACATTTCAACCTCCTTACTTAATCTCCTCTATCTCACTCTGATAAGTCTGAGTGACAAACCTGACCGCAACAGGAAGTGCGGCCGCATTCTCCTCATCCGAAGCCACAAACTTGGCGAACTTCACGAAGTCTGCAAGTTCAAACAGCTGCTTTACCTCCGCAAGAAGTTCAGACGGGGCATCAGTCTTCTTCATATCCTCGAAGATCTCCGCTGTGGTCATCTCCATCGCACCCACGCCATATCGCTCCGATATGTATTCTCTCAGAGCGTCAGTGATACCGGAATAGAATGCCTTCTGCTGCTGGGGCGTCCACATTTCCCTTCCGCGATACTTGTCAAGTTCACGAAGGGCCACGATATGTGCAGGCTCCTTAGGGCGTACGAAAACGTCACCCCTCTTCCTGAACATGATATACAGACATACGGCGAGAATGACCAGCACGACAAGCCACTGACCTGCCGCCAACCATGGCAGGACCTCCGCCACAGTCACAGGATAGCGTATCTGACCCTTGATGTCATGCGGCACGAAGGTCGCCGTGTCCACCGGCATGGTCTTGAACTCAAGCCTCATCGGCTCATAATAAAGAGTATCCACAACACCTTCCCTGGACTGTCTCTGAAGGACAATCTGAGGAAGTTCGTAAAGTCCTTCGTCAAAGGATGTTATGATCATGCCAGCCTTGATGTCCAGAAGCCTCGGCATACCCTTCCTAGGCTTTGTGACCTTGACCGTATCCACAAGCCATGGCGACACGGCTATGAGTCCTCCGCGCGGGTCGTTCTTCCACTCTGGAAATGCGAACTGCGTTCCCTCCTCCACAAGCCTCAGCTCCACTCCATACATCAGCTGGTCGCCGATCAGGATGGAATCCCTCTGGGTGCGGGGCGCTAGGAAAGCTCCCTTCATCGCTATGATGCCGCCCTGAGGCTTCACCAGCGTATCAGCGGGAGCGAGCGCCTCCGCCAGAGTGTCAACCTGGGCGGAAGAGGTCAGCCCACAAAGGAGCAAAGCTATAAATATCAATGCCTTACGCATATAATCATCTGTTTTTAAACAGGTTCATCAGACCTCGGACATAGTCCTCGTCCAAGGCTATCGAAACCTTGTCTACATTGTATTTCATGAACATGCGTGAGGAGGTCTGCTCCACATTGCGGAACCAATCCTCATACGCAAGCCTCATCTTCCGGCTGGAAGTATCCACCCATGCATCCTCTCCGGTCTCCGAATCCTTGATGTTGACCAGTCCGACATCAGGAAGGCTGCGCTCCCTCGGGTCATACACCTCAATGACCGACAGGTCATGACGGTTGACAGCCACCTTGAGAGCCTCTTCGTAGCACGGAGTGCCGTCCGGATTCACATCGATCATGTCGGAGAGAAGGAATGCCGCACATTTCTTCTTAAGCGCATTGGTAAGATACCTCAGCGCACCGGAGATGTCCGTTCCATCCTCAGTCGGCTCAAACTCGATGATCTCCCTGATGATATGCAGAAGATGGGTCCTGCCTTTCTTTGGAGGGATGAACTTCTCCACCTTGCTGCTGAAGAACAGTGCTCCCACCTTGTCGTTGTTTATGATTGCAGAAAACGACAGGATGGCCGCAATCTCCGCAAGGACATCCTTCCTGCTGCTGCCCTCCGTACCGAAAAGACGCGAACGGCTGACATCCACAAGCAGCATTACCGTGAGTTCCCTCTCCTCCTCGAAGACCTTGACATACGGCGAACGGAGACGAGCGGTCACATTCCAATCCATGTTACGCACATCGTCTCCATACTGGTACTCACGCACCTCGCTGAACGCCATACCACGTCCCTTGAAGGCCGAATGGTATTCGCCCGCAAAGATCTGATGCGAAAGCGCCCTGGTCTTTATCTCTATTTTCCTGACCTTCTTCAAAAGGTCGTTTGCACTCATCTCACTCATAATTTCACATGTTGAAGTCACTTAGTCCTGATGTCGTTGACCGACAATCACGATTAAGGAACTTCAACAGCATTGATGATTTCAGAAATGATCTGGTCTGTGGTGACATTCTCAGCCTCGGCCTCATATGTCAGACCTATACGGTGGCGAAGCACCTCGTAGCATACCGCACGCACATCCTCAGGAATCACATAACCTCTTCTCTTGATGAAGGCATATGCCTTGGAAGCCATTGCAAGAGAAATGCTTGCGCGTGGCGACGCACCATACGAGATGAAACCGGCAACCTTATCCAGGCCATACTCGCGAGGGGTTCTTGTAGCATAAACCATATCAACGATATATCTCTCGATCTTCTCATCCATGTATACATCCCTGACCACCTCACGCGCCCTTACGATATCCTGCGGAGTTATCACCGCGTTCGCCTTAGGAAACTCGCCGGTATTGTTCATTCGGATGATCTGACGCTCCTCCTCCTTCTTCGGATATGTAACCACTACCTTGAGCATGAAACGGTCGAGCTGAGCCTCTGGGAGCGGATATGTTCCCTCCTGCTCGATCGGGTTCTGTGTCGCCATCACAAGGAACGGCTCCGGAAGCCTGAAGGTTTCCTCACCGATTGTCACCTGACGCTCCTGCATGGCCTCAAGAAGGGCCGACTGCACCTTCGCCGGCGAACGGTTGATCTCATCCGCAAGGACGAAGTTAGCGAAGATCGGACCTTTCTTGATCTGGAACTGTTCGGTCTTCTGTGAGTATATAAGAGTACCGAGAACGTCCGCAGGAAGAAGGTCCGGAGTAAACTGTATACGGCTGAACTTTGAATCCACAGCCTGAGATAAAGTATTGATCGCCAATGTCTTTGCCAGACCAGGCACACCTTCGAGAAGGATGTGGCCGTTGGCCAGGAGACCGATCATAAGATTCTCAACGAGATGCTTCTGACCCACGATCACCTTATTCATTTCCATCGTAAGGATGTCCACAAACGAGCTTTCTCTCTGGATGCGGTCATTCAATTCTTTGATGTTTATGCTCTCCATAAATATGATTTTTGATATTTTTGCATTTTAAACCTACAAATTTACTCATTTTTTGCAATATGCGACACAAAATCAGGCTATCATACGACGGAAGCGCGTTCTGCGGATGGCAGATCCAGAACAATGCGAAGACGGTGCAGGGCGAACTTGAAAAAGCCTTGACTACCCTTCTCGGAACCGAAATCTCCGTCACTGGAGCCGGACGCACTGATACAGAAGTGAATGCGATAAACTACATCGCCCACTTCGACTCGCCTGACGAAGTCAGCATGAATGCGGAGCAGCTGTGCTACAAATTGAATGCCATCCTTCCGCACACCATCGCCGTGCACGAAGTTTCGGCCTGCGCGGACGAGTTCCACGCAAGGTTTGACGCAAGGTCGCGAGAGTATTGCTACTTCATCCATTTCAAGAAGGACCCGTTCTGCGAAAAGTTCTCATACAGAATGCGTTACCCTCTTGACATCAAAGCCATGAACGAGGCTGCGGAACACCTTCTCGGAGAGCATGATTTCAGCTGTTTCGAGAAGACAGGAGGAAACAATACGACCTCCATCTGCACCATTACGGAAGCAGGTTGGAGCACCTATTCCCCAGATCACTGCAGGCTGATGGGGACCGACTGGAAAGAAGGCGAATACATCGTCTTCCGCATCAAGGCAAACCGATTCCTGCGCAACATGGTGAGGGCGATTGTAGGCTCCCTCATCGAGGTCGGACGAGGCAAGCAGAAGCCATCGTGGATTGCTGATCTCATCGCAAACGGCTCAAGGTCAGACGCAGGAACCTCCGTTCCCGGCAAAGCGCTCTTCTTCTGCGGTGCCTCCTACGGAGAAGCGGAGAAATAAAGTTGGACTTAAGCGAAATTTTCACTAATTTTGCGCGATTTTGCAAAAAACAAAAAGACAATTATAACTATGCTTTTCAATCTTTTACAGGCAGCCGTGGATACAACGGCTCTCAGCCAGGCGGCACAGCCTGCAGTACAGGAAAAGACACTGAGCCTCATCGACATGGCGACAGCCGGCGGATGGCTCATGGTCGTGCTTCTGATTCTTTCTGTAGTTGCAATCTACATCTTCGGAAGCAAGTGGTGGATGATCCACAAGGCAAGCCAGTTGGACAAGAACTTCATGAAGGACATCCGTGACCTCATTCACGACGGCA
>JAEIGA010011172.1_pt1 | contig 13633 bp, 17 predicted proteins | sample 9270691 | NCBI WGS metagenome assembly JAEIGA01 (sample SAMN17057246, study PRJNA624740) | gut metagenome | biome: biome; isolation source: fecal sample | host: Bos grunniens | place: China: Xizang | collected 2019
ACTACTCCGATAGTCTAAATGAAAATCATTTACTTTCATATGAAAATGTGGTATTTATAAGGTAAGGGCCGGGGCTGCCCTTTACGCAGGGCCGGAAGCCTGGGCAATATGTGATGCGTATACATACGTGATCCCCGGTCCTTCCTTAATGGGAGGTAGAACATGGATGCGAACACTATTGTAACGGTCATCAGTAATATCGGTTTTCCGATTGCTTGTGCAGTCGCGATCTTTGTTTACTGGCAGAAAGACCGGGAGAACATGACGGCAACACTGGAGAAGCTGAGAAAGACGGTCGACAATAATACTGCGATCATCGCAAAGCTTCTGGAGAAACTGGGAGAAAAATGATGGAAACGGTATATGGAGTAGCACTAAGCAATTTGAAGAAGGGCTGCAAGAGTCAGGACGTATATATCCTGCAGATATTACTGAACTCGTTCGGATACTCTTGCGGTACTGCTGACGGTATATGGGGCAGTAAAACATCTGCCGGTGTCCTGGCATTTAAGAAGGCTGTCGGCCTATCTGCAGTGGCCGAGGTGAACATGCAGACCTGGGACAAAATATTCAATTACAGAAAGTGAGGTGAAATCAATGGATGCAAATGATGTATTGAAGCTTGTAAATGCAGGCTTTACCAAAGACGAGATCATGGCACTTTCTGCACCGAAACAGGAAACCACTGCAGCTGATCCGGAACCGGCACCGGCCCCGGAAGTGAATGTGGTTGAAACGAAAGAACCGGAAGTAAAAAAAAATTCCGATTCTTCGGTCGACGCACTGATCGATAAAGTATCTGATCTGGAAAAACTTATCCAGGCTCAGAACAGACAGGCCGTAGTTATCGATACACCGAAACAGAACGGCGCTGACGATATTTTTAAACAGGTGTTCGGGTTGGAACTCGACACTTCTAATAGGGAGGTATAAATATGAATGATTTAACTTTTACACAGGCAAGCGCACTGCTTACCGAAATTGCATCTCAGGCGCAGGGCACGAAAGCTATTGCACCGGTCGACACGGCCTCTTTCATCGCTCTGGCGAACACTACTTTGAAATGCGGATATGATGTTATCAGTAACGCAATCTCGCAGGTACTTTCCAGAACGATCTTCTCGGTCCGTCCGTATAGCCGTAAGCTCAAGGGCATGAAGGCCGATTCTATCCGTTTCGGAAATCATGTACGTAAAATCACTATTATTGATGGTGCGCTGGAGAATGATGACCGTCAGGCATTAACAGATGGTTATTCCATCGACCAGCAGGTAGTCAATAAGCCGAAGGCACTGCAGACAAACTTCTATGGTATCGATGTATACCAGAGACATGTAACGATCTATAGAGATCAGCTGGACGTAGCTTTCTCTTCTGCGGAAGAGTTCGGCCGTTTCATCTCTATGGTATACCAGAACATTTCCGACCAGCTGGAAAAGGTGCATGAGGAAACTGCACGCGCGACTCTTTCCAACATGATCGGTGCGAAGGTATTGGCCGACAATGCTAATGTATACTATCTCTTCGATGAGTATTATGCAGAAACAGGTATCGAGCTTACTGCTGCTACTTATAAGGATCCTCAGTATTATGAGAACTTCTCTAAGTGGATGTTCGGGTTCATCAATACGATCTCCGACAGAATGGAGGAAAGATCCGTTCTTTTCCACCAGAACATCGATGGAAAGCCGATCATGAGACATACTCCTAAGCGTCTCCAGAAGATGTATATGTATGCACCGGAAATGAACCAGATCGACAGCAGACTCTTCTCCAGCATCTTCGGGCCTCAGTTCCTTAAGCTCGTTGATTTCGAGAAGGTCAACTACTGGCAGTCCATTACTACTCCGGATCAGGTACAGGTCAAACCTTCTTACATGGATATCGCTACAGGTGCCGTAGTAGAGAGTGAAGATTCTGTCACAGTAGATAACATCCTCGGTGTACTCTTCGATGAGGAAGCCTGCGGTTTTACTACTGTAAACACATGGTCCGCGGCTGCACCGTTTAACGCACGCGGTGGATACACAAATATGTTCTGGCACTTCTCTGAGCGTCCGTGGAACGATCTTACCGAGAACTTCTGCGTATTCGTACTCGACAATGCACCGAGCTATGACCTGACAGTAACTAAGGGTTCACATACTACTATCACTCTCAAGAAGAATGGTGCATCGCTTTCCGCGACAACCGCTTCCGATGCTTTTAAGAAGGGAGACAGACTGGAAGTATCCGCAACCGCTGCTAACGGATACCATCTGACAACATTCACTGTAAATGGTGAAACAGTGGAGTCCGGAGCAGTCATCCAGGTAACGGACGATATTACTATCGTAACCGAAGCCGAGGCTGATGCCTGATAAACTTAATGAATGGAGGCAAGGCCCGGAGATGAAACACTCTCCGGGCTATATCCTATGATTCCTATTACTTTTTACAATTTCGCGAAGAAACCAAATTCGACTAAGCAGCCGGATGTCAACGGCACGACCGCGAATTGTGAGCTCATCGAGGATACATCTATCATCAACCCGAAGATCCGATGGCATGAACCGGCAGTGCCGGCAGTGAACGTCTATGACTTCAACTATTGCTACATCCAGATATTCGGGCGATATTACTTTGTAACGGACATCAAGTACGAGCTCGGTACCTGGGTCGTTTCGCTGACTGTAGACCTTCTGGCGACAGCTCGGGATATCATCGGTCCTTCTTCGCAGTATATACTCCGAAGCGCTTATACTTTCGACGGTGCAGTAGTAGACGATCTGTATCCGGTAAAGAGCGATTTTGAGACCGCGACCTATTATGTTACGGATAGTGGGCACCAAGGAGCGCTCGAGCCTGTATACTGCGATATCGACTCTCTAGGACAGTGGTATGTAGTAGGTATCATCGGATCTATTCTTGGGGCAGAGAATAATAATGGGTCAGTTACATACTATGTGCTTTCTCAGGGTCAGTTCAATGCAGCTCTGCATTATATCCTCGGAACTATTTCCATCTATGGTGTACCGCAGTCGGAGCTTTCACTCGAACTGCAGCGCCAGCTCCTTAATCCGATGCAGTATATTGCTTCGGTCATGCTTCTACCATTCAAGCCGAATTGTGTGCAGGAGAACGATGCCGACAAACTTTATACGAGTATCCAGCTCGGTATGACCGATATTGACTTAACAGCTATAGGCGGGTTCCGGATGCTCAAACGTGCTAATTCGTACAACGATATTTACGGTGGTACGTATTCCGGATGGATATCCCATCACAGTACACAGGCTGCAGTATATCTGCATCCCCAGTATAGTGACAGGGGTAAGTGGGTGTTAGGTCAGCCCTACTCAAAGTATCACATCGTAGTAGAGCCGTGGGGTACGATAGAGATCCCCGGTAATGTTGTGCTTGAGGCGTATAAGGCGCTGGATTCTCAGGACAGGCCATACTTTAATATCTTCTTCCATTCCTATCTGGATGCATCCACCGGCGCTTGCCGTCTGGAGATATCTACCAGCAACGAGTCAGGTAATATAGTCCCATTCTATATGGAGACAGTAAATCTCGGGCTCGAGGTACCATGCCATCAGGCTGTGCAGGATGTCATGACATACCGTCAGACCGCTTTTGACCTGGCATATGCCAAGAAGGACATGGAGTTAAATACGGCATTCGGTATTGCTCAGGCTGCTACATTCGGTATACTCGGAGGTGCAAGCGGAAGCGCAGGAATGGCGGGTTCCGGTTTACTCGGAGGCGCGAAACAGGCATATTCCGAACCGCTCCAGTATTACTATCATAAACAGCCCGCAGCGATCCATACACTGGAAGCATCGAACTATCCGACTATTTCCGGTTCCGGTTCATCCAAGGACACCTACATGACTCAGGCCAGAGACCTGTGCTCACCGAGGATCTTCGCATATTGGGCTATCCTTGTAGATGATAACAACACCGATCATGGCAGACCGCTCTGCTCGATCAGACAGATCAGCAATATCCCCGGCTTCATCATTTGTGATAATGCTCATATTCAGAGCCGACTCACTGCTGCAGAGAATAACGCTATTGAGGACTATATGAACGGAGGCTTCTACTATGAGTGATTTTTGGACTTGGTGGACATCTCCGGTTACGAACAGACGGTACTGGGATAAAGACATCGTATCCTGGGTATACGGTCAGTGCAAAAATGCGGGCATGAGCGATAATGCAGTCGCAGGACTTCTCGGTAACATTTACTGGGAGTCCGGCATCTGTCCGTATAAGTGTGAAGGTATTGCCATAGTCAGCCCATCACTTAATTACACGATCTCAAATATCCGACCTGCAACCAGGCAGCAGTTTATCGACCAGCGTTATCCGTCAGGCACCGGCTATTCTTTCGCGCAGTGGTCCTATTCCAGAAAGGGCGACTATTACGATTACGGACAGTGGAACCTTATCGGCACTGAGTATCAGGTACAACGCGACACCGGATTCCTGTTACAGGATCTGCAGCAGAACACCACAAGGACTTCTATCAATGAGTCCATATGGTCTGCGCAGAATAAGACAACATGGCAGTGGCTTACTGATCCGAACGTATCCTTGTACGATGCGCTCAACGCAGTGCTGATGCTTTTTGAGCGTCCGTGGGGATCCGCACCGAGTCAGAGTCAGTGGCAGACGGAGTACGATAACCGTAACGGTCCGGCCGGAGATATCCTCCAGGACTTTGCCGGTATCACACCACCGCCGACACCGCCTATACCGCCGACACCACCGACACCGACACCGGGACACGGCCTGCCGTTCTGGCTATATTTTAAAATGAAGGAGATGAATGAGAAATGATGAACAGTTCACCGGGCGTTCCGTTCTTTTACGATCATATCAACGCGTCCTGGGGTATGCAGAGTCCATCGACAGTGCATTGTAAGAATACATGCCTGTCCTCGATGTTCTCGCGTTACCTCTTCCAGCGTGCTATGAGCGTATTTAAGTGGAAGCTGCCCGAAGAGATCAACCCTTACTATTTCAAGTGGGTACTCAACACGTTCGGCTATATCGGACTATTCAACACGAAGCAATTCGGTCACTGCGCGATGTGGGGAGGCTTTGAAGGGTACGACCTTTACTACTATCCGAAGTATATGCTTTTCAATTCTCCGGTATTCACCGAGACGATCAGGCGCGAGATCGGTAAAGACTGCGTGCTTTTGAATCTCAAAGGTGATTTCTCCGGATTTTACGATATCGTATCTTTCTATTCCGACCAGCTGGCGCTTCTCTTTGAGGACGCCGGTATCTCGATGGTATCCACCAAGTACGCGAATGTATTCAGTGTGGATAACAAGGCAGGCGCCGAGTCTTTTAAGAGGATGTTCGACCAGATCGCGTCAGGAGATCCGGCAGTCTTTGTCGACCGTAACCTCTTCAACGATGACGGTACTCCGCGCTGGCTCAATTTCCAGAGCAAGCTTGCGGATAACTATATCATCGACCGACTCTTAATCGACGCCAGAAAGATCATCAACCTTTTCGATATCGAGATCGGTATACCGTCCGTCAATACGGAAAAGAGGGAACGTCTCGTTACGGCCGAAGCAGAAGGCACATATGATGAGGCCAGATCCAGATCGGAGATGTGGCTGGAGGATCTTAAGAAGGAATGTAAGAAAGCTAAAACTCTTCTTGATTTCGATATCGATGTAGAGTTCAGATCAAAGAAAGGAGATGAGACGAATGCCCAAAGCAAACCTGTCGATAGTCGGGATGCTGCAGTGGGATCCTAATCTGTTTTCCCAGATGAGCTTACCGCAGACCGTTGACCGGAATATCCTAAAGAATAACATTATTCTGGAGTGCGCGGAGCTGCAGCTGATCTGGAGCGATCCGGACTTCATGAAGCAGGCGATAAATGCATGGTCCGAGACATGCCTGCCGGTATGGAATGAGATCGAGCGTATCTTGGGTATCGAGTATGATCCGCAGTGGAATAAGGATCTGTACGAAGAAGGCACCGACGATACTATGCGGACCGGAACCGACACCAAGACGCAGACAGGCACCGACACACTGGCGCAGACCGGTACGGATACACTGGCCAAGACCGGCACCGATACAGTCAGTAAGACCGGTACGGATACAGTCGCGCAGACCGGAACCGATACGATGAGAAAGACCGGCACTGTTACCGGCGAGACGGACAGTGAGTCCGTCAAGGATCAGGATATCGCGGAGACAAGAGCGACTACTACTTCCGAGACGGAGCATGAGGAAAAGACCGATGAACAGGATATCGTTAATTCCGTGAACGGCTTTAACTCAAACGGTACTGTCGCGGCTATGGCTGCACACGATAAGCAGGACAACGACGCCAGTACGGAAAGAGACTCGACACTGACCGGATCCGAAGATGTGACGGGAAGCAAGACGGATGATACGACCGTAACGGATCATTCCGAGACGACGACCGAGAACGATCTTACCGATGCACGGACACTGAATCTCCAGAACCAGGAGACACGGAACATGACCGACAGAAGGACACTGGATACGGAGGACCAGCGGACACGGAACCTGCAGGACCAGCGGACCAAGAACCTTACTGATCTGCAGACCAGGAACCTTAGAGATGCGCTCACGCATAACTGGCATGTCTATGGAAATATCGGTTCCGTCTCTTCCCAGGAGCTTCTCATGAAGGAGCTGGAGCTACGCCAGATCAACCTGTATAAGGTCATTACGGCAGACTTCAAAAAGCAGTTCTGCCTGCAAGTTTATTATTAAGGAGGTAAACGAAAATGCCATTATTTGAACACATGCCCTATACCAATTTCGAGAATATCAACCTCGACTGGATCCTCAAGACGATCAAGCAGCACGATACTGATATCTCGACTCTCAAGACCGATGTGCAGAACATCAACGGCCAGATCACGACGATCAATACAACGATCACTGAGATCCAGGAACAGATCGGTGAGTTTGATATCACTGAGCTGGAGGCCAGAGTAGATGCGGTCGAACTTCGCTGCACGCAGCTGAACAACAACATCAATAACGTACTGAACAGAGTCATCGCGGATGAAGGCGATATCGCGACCAATACCGGACATATCGCGACCAATACCGAGGATATCTCTACCAACAACGACGCATCCATCGCTCGGGACAATGCGCTTGCCGCACGTATCGCATCGCTGGAGAGAGCGCATCTGCATGATATCTATAACTATTATTCCGAAGGTAACATGCTTCTCTTCGGCTCGGATCTTAGAAACCTTCCTGATTCCTGTAAGAGGGACGGCTTCCCGATCGGATATGGCAACCCTACCAACAGGCACCTTTATGTAGGACAGACCAAGACCAGAGCATGGAAGCTGACGGCGAACGGATTCCAGCCGGACACATCGTCCACGGATGGCTATGACTACTACCAGATGGGGCAGTTCCCTGCATCGCTCGGTGTTGCGGATTATGTGACAGTCACATTTGCAGTATCTACAGGTGGAGATGCTACTCCTTCTGCATGGTACAAGCATACATTCCAGGCTTCAAATGAGCAGTGGGAAGTGGCTTCGGGATGTATCGTGAAGTTCGCACAGCACACAGACGGAGTAAATCCGGAAATCTACACAGTGCAGTTCCTCGGTACTCCGGCGAACTGGGCGAACGTGGTTGATAGCTCGCACTACATCCCTTATATCTTTGTTGAGTGGGGTACTGGATCTGTCAGCACCGAAGCTACGGACAAGTGTAAGTTTGACATTAAGGATCGTCTGCCGTTCATGGATATCACGGCTCCTGAGTATACGCCGACAGTGGTGGGTGGAAATAAGTTTTTTACCAATTTACCAGCTACGGCTACATGGGTTGATGCTCAGGGTTTTACTCATACAGTTGAAGTGCCTATCGACTTAAGAGTTTATTACACGTCAGTTGATGGTAAGACTTATAATGTTGAAGCGCATTTCGTTTTTAAATGGACGAATAATGTCGATATGATACTTAATCTTAATGCATTTTCCATTGACTTTAATCAGCAGATGTCATGGGGCGAGAATGATAGTGATGATCCATTCTTTAGTCTGAGTACATACAACGCACATTTAGTAAACAGGGCAGATTCTGTCTCGAGATTGCAAGGAGCTTATGAATATGATTTACGAAATAACTTATATGTAAATTATGCTTTTTCCACGAGTGGCATAGCATCTCGCGCTCATTATTTTCAGCTTCATGTGGTTTCATCTGGTTTAGACGGAAATGTATCAACACTTACAACGGAGTTTATAAGTAACTTTTCTTTCATTAAATCAAACTGATTCTTGCAGCTGAAACAATCGGGAGAAGCCCTAGGAATAGGGCTTCTTCCTTATATTTAGGAGGTAACTTATGAAAATGTATCTTCCTTCCGGCTATCTCAATATGGCAGAGATAATGGAAGATAAAAAGTATCCGTTCGTGTTCGGAGTAGGCGCACGAGGCATCGGCAAGACTTACGGAGCGCTTGAGTATCTTATGAAAAAGACGGAGAAGAAGTTTATCCTTCTCCGTCTCACTCAGGCCGAGGCAGAGCTGGTAGCATCCGAGGAAGCGAATCCGTTTAAGCCTTTAGGACCGGAGATCGCGGACCGGATCAAGTTTAAGAAAGTGGATAAGAATACTACTGCGTTCTTCCTGGATGGGGATCTTAAGGGCGTAGTAATGGCTTTATCGACCTTCGCAAAGGTAAGAGGCGCGGACTTTTCCGATTATGACTTTATCTTCTTCGATGAGTATATCCCGGAGAAGCATATCAAGAAGATCGCACACACCGGCGAAGCGCTTAAGAACTGCTATGAGACGGTGAACCGAAATCGTGAGCTGAACGGACAGGATCCGGTCAAGCTGGTATGTATGGCCAATGCTTTGAACTTTAATAATGACATATTGATTGAGTTCCATCTTTCCGAACCGCTGCACCGGATGCAGAAAAAGAACCAGCAGTTCTTCTTTGACGATGCAAGAGGACTCATGCTGATCTATCCCCAGAACAGTCCGATCAGTGAAAAGAAGAATGAGACGGCACTGTATAAACTCGGAGGCAGGTATAACAATATGGCGCTGGATAATACTTTCCGGGAATACTACGATGGGAATATCCGGTCCATGAATCTAAAAGGCTATAAAGCTATGTATATCTTCGATACACTATGCTTTTACAGGTCCGTCAATTCGGACCGGACCTGGTATATATCCGAGACATGCAAAGGATCTTTCAAAGAAGAGTATGGGAATACCGAGTTCGAACAGATGCAGTTCATTAGAAAACACATGCTTCTGCATGATCTGTACTTAGCAAAGAAGATCATATTCGAGTCTCCGGAGCTGGAGCTTCGGTTCGTGGATCTTTTCAAGATAGCATAAGAAAAACCCTGCTGCGAGGATCTTGCAACAGGGCTTTTCATTGTAAGGGAACAAGTAGCAGTATCCCAAATCAGCTAACAAAAACGTTTGGAGGTTCTATCAGCTGACTTGATTTTATCACATGGGAAACTCGAAGGGAAGTGGTTCGGAAGCAGACTCTTCCTTTTTTTCTTTAGTGTCAGCCGGTTTAGAGTCCATGAAGTCTACTCCGTCAACCAGGATCTCCCAGGAATAAGCTTTCTGCTTGTCCTTTGTCTCGTAGGTGCGTGTATGAAGCGCGCCTTCGATACCGATTCTGCTGCCCTTTTTCAGGTACTTGCCAATGACTTCCGCAGTCTTGCCCCAGGCAACGCAGCGGAAAAAGTCGGCCTCGTCTTTCGTCTTTGGCACGGCCAGGACAAAAGCACAGAGCTTTGTCTCTTTTACATCTTTTACTTCCGGATCAGCGGTCAGACGACCAATAGCAAATAATTTGTTCATAGTGATAAACCTCCGTTTTTCTAAAGTTAACTATATCCCTAATATAGCGAAGGGACTGTCTTCTGTCAAGAGTTGTTTTGCAATTCGTACTGCATCTTTATATTTATCCGTCACACCGACCACATAGGTATCGGTATATAGATATGTGTTATTCGTGATCCGGATATCCTCGTCTCCTATCCGGATCCAGTGGTCCGAGTGGTCGTTATACTTGACTGCCAGGCCTGCATCCTCGAACAGGAAACCTTCTCCGAATGCTTCTATACCTCCTTTCCTCTCAAGTTCTCTCGCGCCCTTCTTCTTAGGCACGCCCGATACCGTGATCTTACAGTGGCCGTCTTTATCCGCAGCTACATATTTCTTTGCACCGGCAGTGATAAAGCGTTCTGCCAGGCCGTCAAACTCGAATACTCCGAGATAATGTATTTCGCCGGACGGATCCACCGCCCATGCGCCGGATTCTTCCGCCTGAGCGATCTTCATCTGGTTATATGCATCGAATGATATTGTCTTACCGTTCTCCTGGTACTTCACCGAGTCCGTATCGCAGTAGACAGGATAACCGCCCTGGTCCTCTACGATCTTAATACCTACCTCGAGTTCGTATCTGGCCCACGCGGTACACCAGACGCCGAACTGCATCGGGAGGAATGCTTTCTTGTTATAGGACGCCAGCTTTTCTTCCCGGTTCTCGTACTTCTCGCGGTATGGATCTTCCGGATCGTCCCTGTTATAGAGGATGCTCGGACGCATCGGGTTCTGGACCATCATGCCATAGATGGAGTTCAGTTTTTCTTTTGCTGCCAGATATAAAGCTTCCATGCCTTTTACTCCTTTCAATTCTGTTTTGAGCTTATAGTATTTAAGGACCAGCGCGATAAGAGGATCCGGCAGCTTCTTATATTTACTTCCCCAGGAATCCAGTATCTCAAAGTCGGACCATTCATACTGTCTGCTGATAATACGCAGATCCACGTCTGTTATCGTCATTTCGATATATTCGCCTTTTCCGACCGATAATATACGGCCGTTATCTTCATAAACTTCATGACCGGCGATGCACTTACTCACAGGTATATACGGCATCGCGCAGTAATGATCTTTCAGCTTGATCTCGTGGATCCGCACACGCATAAGCAGCGCTAAATGGTTCTTATCCAGTTTATAGCGCATCTCGGAAGTAGTAATAGGTCCGATATGCCACATCTTACCGCCCGGATACAGATGATTGACCAGAACTTCCGGATAGGAGCTGCTTCTATCATATGATAGTACGTTATCCAGGATATCAAAAGCGAATAGTCGTGAAGCGTGCGTGTTACCGCCCCTGAATGCTTCCTGCAGAGCATCGAACAGATCAAGATCCGGCTGGATATCGTAACGCCAGTGATAGTTAAGCGTTCCCCAGTTCTTTCTGGCTTCGCGTCTGACATATCCGGTACTGGTCAATACCACAGAGTACAGATCGTCATCTTCGCGCCGGAGCTTTTCCGATATGGCCTCGCAGAGTCCTACTACATCGTTTATACAGTAGTTAAGTTCGTACCGCTTTAATGCCCTTCCCGGAGTCCTTATGATAGAATAATCGAACTTCTCGCCTTCCAGCTTTCTATGCTTTACACCCATCTGTTTCGTGAATGTATGCAGAGACAGATTAGTAAGCTTATGGCTGCAGCGAAACTCGATCTTTTCCATCATGGTGAACTTCCCGATCCGGCGCTTATCCAGACAGAATACATCATCTTCTTTGAACGGATAGATCCCGGACAGGAACTGGAATTCGAAGTCGGCGTTATGGATATATGTTACAATCCGCTGGTCTTTTCCCAGGTCCCTATTTAAGTATTGAAGAAGAAGCGTGAACTGCTTCCATGTGCGTCCCAGGATAACGATATAATGACCATCGCGCCAGATGCAGAACTGCCAGATATACATGAAAGACTCTTCGATCTCTTTATAGTTCGTTGTCTCGATATCGAAAGCACAAATGCAGTCCCTATATTCGTACTTTTTCTGGCCTTTTGTCCTTCTCTTCTTTCGTTCCTGGAACGGGATCAGTGCTACCAGCTGTGCGATCTTTTCATAGATGTTTCTGGGATCCTGGTCTTTCTTAAGAAGGATAATATGGCGATAATCATCTATGCGCCACCGAAGGACCGGAGGCGCCTTCTTCTTTTTGATCCTCATATATTTTCCCCTTAATCGTTGAATAAAGTATCGTCGGTAAGCAGGTTGAATACGTCTATTTCTTCCTGAGTCCTTACATCCGGAACCGGGATATATTCACCGGCCAGAGATACCAGCGCATCGTGCGCAGCCTGTTCCGCAGCCTGACGTGTAGCTTCATCCTTTTCGGACCACTTCTCGAAATTATCCTCGCGTCTCAGGTCCTCATAGGCCCGGCCGTAATGGCCTTGCCGTATCATTTCCTTAAACCGGTCATCCCTGATCTTATGGCGCCAGGATGGAGAATACATGACATTCTCGTTCAGTGTCTTTTCAACATAGTTCACGAACTTCATAAGAGCCTTCTTTTCTTCTTTCGACTCTTTACCGGTAAGAAAATCGTTATCCGTCAGGACCTTTTCTCTGGCCGTGTTGATCTTCTTCTGGCCTGCGATCGTGCTGCTGGGCGTATTGATGAACCGGCTGATATCGGAAAGCGCCAGACGCAGCTCCGACTCGCTTTTTATATCGGCCAGCTTCTTAAAACCTTCCGGATGATAGGCAATAGTCTTGTTATCCGGATCTTCCTTGAGTAGTCGCTTCAATCGCTTTTGTGCAATATCTCTAAGCTCGGTATATTCTTTTCTAAGATCCTTTTCCGCGATACCGCGAAGATCAGAAGGCGAATAGAAATCTTTTCCGGTATGCTTTAATGGCCTTTTCGAGAAGGCCGAAGCGCTCACGCCCTTCTTACGGTTTATCTTCTTCTTTCCGTCCATGTCTCGCCCTCCATCTCTCGCAATAGATATGATGATATTTCTTTCCGGATCCGGTTCCTGTAAAATCCTTACACTTATTTATATCACCATAACGGCAGGAATCGCAAATATATTTTTTGTTGGCCATGTCGGCCACCACATCGGCGTAATGGAAATCAGTCATTTCGGTTGGCCTCCTTCCATAAATTCATAGCGGAACATTCTTTTCCTTCCAGTATCGCCCGGCAGTAGTTTGTTCCACAATCAAAACAAGATGGTATTTTTATAGTGGGTGCTTCCTCGATATCAAACTTGAGCAAGAAATATCTATCTGTTTTCTTTAGTCTTTCGAGCAGCTTATCAGCATCGATCAATCTCATTTCGTATCACCACCCTTGAGTATATATTCCTCTAAATCAGTTTGAACAAGTATATAATCAACTAAATCACTTTGAAAAAATGAAACGGATCTGAATCCCTTCTTGAAAATGATATGATTCTTTCTGACTATAAAGGTATCAGCCTCAATAAAAAATATATCCGGTTTTCCAAAAGGACCTGTAGTCCTATATACTTTATATTTCATTTTGATCCTCCTTTTCGTCTGGTTGATAATCTATTATTACTTCATACCCTCTACAAGCCATCATTATCTGCGTAAGGATTATCTGGTAGTCTTTATCCGGTAATTCGATTGAAACTCTCATTCCGCTTCACCTTCTTTCACCATCGATGCGCCACAGTTCGGGCAGAAATTATCGGCAAATAAGGTTGACCAATTGCACAAAGAACATACAACTGCGTAATGTATTCCTTTACCGATACTTAAACCATTTGGATTG
>JAEIGA010011173.1_pt1 | contig 13633 bp, 12 predicted proteins | sample 9270691 | NCBI WGS metagenome assembly JAEIGA01 (sample SAMN17057246, study PRJNA624740) | gut metagenome | biome: biome; isolation source: fecal sample | host: Bos grunniens | place: China: Xizang | collected 2019
CTTGGTCAGACAAAGAACCTCTCAGTTACTGATTCAGGTAACTTCCATACAGAGTCGATCAGCAATACTCTCGGAAGATATGTAGTTGTAGGTCTCACTTGGAGATTTGGAACTATGGGTGGTAGAGGTAATCGTGCTCCAATGGGAGGCGGTGGTGCTCGTCCAATGGGAGGCGGTGGCCCTATGGGTGGCGGTGGTCGCCCAATGGGAGGCGGTCCTGGCGGTCCACGCTAATATAAACAAAGAGATATGAGTCCTGATAATGTCCATCATTATCAGGACTTTTTGTATCTTTGCAGGTTAGGATTATTTTGATGTTTGAAGCGCTACTCATAGGTATAATTGCAGCAGTTCCGGTGGGGCCGGTGTTGCTGATGATTATTCAGAAAACTCTCACGCTTGGTAAGCGAGAGGGTGTGAGTGCAGGAGTGGGCTCAGCATTGGCGGATACTGTTTATGCGGCAGTCGGTTTGTTTACTCTGTCCTTGATAGAGGACTTTATAAATGCGCATCAAGCATTAATAATGTTTGCCGGGGCGGCCATACTTGGCTTTATTGGCATTAAGATACTGATCAAGAAAATTGATTTTGAGGTCAAGCCTTCCTCTGCCAGTTTGTCAATTGCCTCCCATGGTCTGCAGACGTTTACCAGTGCTATGTCCAATCCTGCGGCATTGGCATTTATGCTGGGCCTGATTGCGACCTTTGACCTGGGTGGGGAAATGTTAAAGACTCCGATTTGGGCATTGCTGCTCGCTGTGTTTATCGGTGAAGCATTGTATTGGATTTTTGTGGTATTTGTGTTGTCGCGCTTTGTGAAACTGAAGCCTAGAGTCCTACAAATTGTGAGCAGGATTGCCGGAGCAGGTATATGCATCTTTGCCATTTTGCTGCTTGTAAGGGGAGTGAACATCCTAATTGTGTAGAAATAGAAAATTTGATATATGAGTGCTAAAAATATTTTATCAAACTGGATAGTCAAGAATTTGCTTCTTGCTGTGCTTTTTGTCGTTGTGCTTGTCTCTTCAGTGAGTATTCTTTTATCTGTGAGCACTAGACATAATAAGGAGATCCAGGTGCCTGATTTTAAGAACCTTACTTTTGTTGAGGCTCAAAGAATTGCAGAATCTATCGGCGTCAGAGTTTTGATTGAAGACTCTGTATATGTCAAGAGATTTAAACCGGGTGCAATATATATGCAGACCCCTAAACCTGGTTCTATGGTTAAGGAAGGCCGTAAGATCCGCCTTACAACCAATACTACCCAGCCTAAGAAAGTTGCCATGCCGACATTGGTGGGTTTTTCTCTCCGACAGGCAAAATCTGAGCTTCAGCGCAATGGTCTTGTGCTAGGAAAACTGACATATGTATACGATATAGCTACTAATATGGTATTGCGTCAGCAACGCTTTGGCAGAGATATAGAACCAGGAGATATGGTAACCAGCGGTTCTACCATTAACCTTGTGCTTGGACTTAATCCCGCAGAAGAGACCACCAATATTCCTAACCTCGTGGGACAATCATACCAGAAGGCAGTTGAGACCCTCCAAGATAACTCTCTTAATGTTGCAAAGATGCATTTTGACGCAACTGTCAAGACCTATGCAGACTCACTTGAAGCAGTAGTTTTCTCGCAACAGCCTGAGTTTGGATCTGACGCGCTTCGCAAGGGCTCTGCTGTGAGCATATATTTGAGCAAGAATCTAGATAAATTACCTAAAGAAACCCCAGCAACAGAAGAATAGTCTATGGCAGAAGAGATGTTTGAACACTTCCGTCTGGAAGTTGATAAGGGCCAGAGTGCGATGCGTATCGACAAATATATGTCGACTCATCTTGAGGATACCTCTCGTAGCCGTGTGCAGCAGGCACTCAAGGAGGGTTATGTTAGAGTAGGGGAGGAAGTTGTCAAGGCCAACTATGTCGTCCGTCCCGGAGATGTGATCAGGTTTGTAATGCCTTATCGCAGAAGAGGTTTGGAGATTCTTCCACAAGATATTCCTCTTGAGATAGTATATGAGGACGATGATGTCCTGGTAGTAAACAAAGAACCAGGTATGGTAGTTCATCCTGGTCACGGCCATTTTGAAGGAACACTCATCAACGCTCTCTCTCATCACTTGGGTATCAGCCAAGGCCCGGAGGCAGAGGATGAAAGGATGGGAATTCTTGTTCATCGCATAGATAAGGATACCAGTGGACTTCTGGCAGTGTCTAAAAATGAAGCTGCCCAGGTCAACCTGGCAAAACAGTTTTTTGACCATAGCATTGAGAGATGCTATGTTGCTATCGTCTGGGGAGATCTCAAGGAAGACGAAGGTACAATCGAAGGCTATATCGGTAGAGATGTAACTGATAGACTCAAGTTCAGACTTTATGATGAGGAGGATATGGGCAAATGGTCTGTAACTCACTATAAAGTAATTGAACGATTTGGCTATGTAACCCTTGTTCAATGTCGTCTTGAAACAGGTAGAACTCATCAGATCCGTGTGCATATGGCAAGCATAGGACATCCTATCTTCAATGATGATAGATATGGTGGAAATGAGATCCGCAAGGGTACTATATATTCTAAGTATAAGCAGTTTATTGCAAACTGTTTTGAACTTTGCCCTAGACAGGCTCTTCACGCCAAGACGCTTGGCTTTGAGCATCCGAAGACCAAAGAGTGGGTTCAGCTGGACTCTGAACTTCCTTCTGATATGATTGCTTTGTTGGATAAGTGGCGCAGATATGCCACACAGATGCCTCAAGATGAAGAAGAATTCTAGAATAAGCATTATCCTCCTCTGCCTTCTATCTGCAGTGCTACTCAGCCTTCCTTGGCTGGCAAAGGGGCTTGGATTCTTTGCTTTAGTTGGATTTGTTCCGCTTCTGATTGCAGATCAGATAGCTGACAGAAATGGCATAAAGAAGTTCTGGTTATACTCTTTTGCAACCTTCCTCGTGTGGAATGCTGTCACTACCTTCTGGGTGGCGCTTGCTACAGTTGGAGGAGCTGTATTTGCTATCGTTGCAAATGCATTGCAGATGTGTCTTGTCTGGTCGCTGTTCCGTCTTGCTAAGCGATATCTTCCAGGCATTTCTGCATATATATTCCTGGCAGCGCTGTGGCTGGCTTTTGAGCGTCAATACTTTGCTGCGGAGATTTCTTGGCCTTGGCTTACCCTTGGCCACGCATTTGCTCAGTCTACATCTCTGATCCAGTGGTATGAATATACCGGAACGCTCGGCGGTAGCCTTTGGATCTGGCTGAGCAACTTGAGCCTGTTTGCCGCTATAAACGTCTTCTCTCAGAAGTCGTGGGTGCGCTGGACAATGGTTGCGCGCTTGAGCTTCGTTCTGGCGATTGTGCTTGTTCTGTCGGTACCTCCTATCTGCTCATGCCGCATCCTCAATAGATATGAGTGCCAGAGCGGAGGGCGTGTTGATGTAATAATAGCACAGCCCAATTTTGACCCATACGAGAAATTTCAGTCGCTTCGCCAATCCGAGCAGACTGCTGTGCTGCTGTCGCTATATGATGCTGAATTGCAGAAGGATAGCACCAGCAATGTGCTGCTTCTTGCACCAGAGACCTTTACGGGTGATATCGTGCTTAACGACATTGATGCTTCGCCGACCGTGCATAGTATACGTCGCTTCTTGAGGGCTCATCCAGGCTCAGAGATGCTCCTGGGTGCAAGTACATATAAGTATTATGACCAGCGTTCTGCTCCTTCTCTACTCGCCAGGCAGATAGGAGACAGATATGTGACATCTCACAATAGCGCAATGATTATAGGCCCTGAGGGAGATGCAGAGCTTTACCATAAAAGCAAGCTTGTTGTAGGAACAGAACTTACTCCATTCCCTCGCATATTTGTTCCGCTTGATAACTGGCTATCTGAGAAATTGGGTTGTGCCGGTCTGATGGGAAGATGCGAAGGTCAAGAGGAGGTTTCTCTTCTGCATTATGACAATGTGCCTATTGGCGCAGCCGTGTGTTATGAGTCTGTATTTGGCGAGCACTGTGCTGAGTATGTGAAGAAGGGTGCTCAAGCTCTCGTCGTTATAACAAACGATGCGTGGTGGGGTGATACTCCAGGCTATAGGCAACATCTTAGCTATTCTTGTCTTAGAGCGATTGAGCTGCGTCGTGATATAGCCCGTTGTGGCAATACCGGCATATCATGTTTCATCAACCAAAAAGGTGAAATTGTCTCTGAAACCCAATGGTGGGTGCGCACCAGCTTGAGAGGCAATATAAACCTCAATCAGCAGAAGACGTTCTTTGCTGAGAATGGTGACATTGTGGGTAGAGTGTCAACTCTAGTCGCATTGCTCCTTGCGGCGCTTTGTCTGATGATGGCTTTGAAATCTAGAAAATCCTAGAGCTGCCAATCAATTTTCTGCTCTCCAAGCTGCTCTAAGATTGCATTGGCTTTGGAGAAATGCCTGCATCCGAAGAATGCGCCTCTGGCAAGAGGCGAAGGGTGGGCCGCTTCCAGCACGTAGTGCCTACCTCTGTCGATGAGTTCGGCTTTGCCTCGTGCATAATTGCCCCAAAGTAGGAAGATGACTGGCTTACTGCGCTGATTCAAAACCCTGATTACCTCATCTGTAAAGGTCTGCCAGCCTATCTTGCTATGCGAAGTGGGCTCTGCTTGTCTGACTGTAAGTACCGCGTTGAGTAGGAGTACGCCCTGTCTGGCCCAGGCTTCAAGGTTGGGCTTTCCTGACATCTTGATGCCGAGGTCGCTCTCAATCTCCTTGAATATGTTTTTTAGAGAAGGGGGTGCGGGTATGTTGTCTGGGACTGAAAAAGAGAGACCCATAGCCTGTCCGGGTCCATGATATGGATCTTGGCCAAGTATGACCACCTTGACATCTTCAATAGGGCATAGCTCAAATGCCTTGAAAATATCTTTCCCGGCAGGGTAAATAATCTTGCCTTCTCTCTTCTCTTGGTGTAGAAAGGCGGCCAAATCCTGGAAATAGCTCTTGTCGAACTCGTGCTGCAGGGCCTCGCCCCAAGTCTTCTCTATTTTTACAGTCATAACCCAAATATATAAATAAAATCTTAACTTTGTATCTATGAAGCGAATCGCACTTTTCCCGGGTTCTTTTGATCCATTTACGGCGGGCCACTTGAATATTCTCAAGCGAGCCTTGACTATGTTTGATGGCGTAGTGGTAGCTATAGGCATCAATCAGGATAAAAGAGGTTTCTTTACTGAGGAGCAGAAAATCGATATTATTAAGCAGGCAACCAGGGGGTTGGAAAATGTTGATATAAAGTCATATGATTGTCTTACAATAGACTTTTGTAGGCAACTTGGCATCAATCACATGGTGAGAGGGGTACGAAATATGCTTGATTTTGAAAACGAGAGAGCAATTGCTGACGCCAACCGTAGACTTGCACCAGGGATTGAAACCATTATTATTCCGACAGCTCAGGAGTATGCTCACATATCTTCTTCTGCAGTCAGGGATATTATCCGACATAAAGGTGATACCTCGATGTTTGTTCCTGATGGTGTGGAGCTCCCAGAAGTGAAATGAAAAGAATCTTAACAATCATATTAGCCTTCTCTTTGTGCCTCGTCTCAAGGGCGCAGGAGGAAGCTGTGCCGAATAAATATGCAGGCCTTGACAGCTTGTTGACCCAGTTCTACCAGGCACTCGAGAGGGAAAGTGTAGAGCAGAAGACCGTTGAGTTTGACTATCTGATATCTTCTTGTAAGGATTCCTTGACCAGGCAATATGTCACCTTGGAAGTCTTTAACCACTATCGCACCCGTCCAAGAGTGATGGGCGAAGAAGAAGTAGCCCTAAATATTTATGATACCTGGATCGGCAGCGGAATAGTCAAGGCGCGTAGCGAATTTGAGCAGTTTGATGCTGAGCTGTTTGTCAACTTCAATCGTGCATCAATGCTAGGAATGACTGCCGCAACTGTGACACTTAAAAAGCTGTGCGGTAAAATGTCAATCCCGCGTCCTGGTAAGGTTTCAGTGCTTTTCTTTTATGACACTTCTTGTGCGAAGTGCAACCTTGAAATCCAACAGCTTCCTTCATTGCTTGAAATGGTGCGCCAGCCAATCGACTTCTGTGCTGTGTATGTAGGATCTGAGCAGCGAGATTTCAAAGCAATGAACCGTAATTTCAAAATCAAAAACCGCAATGTCAAGCTCTTCCACCTGTGGGATCCCGAGGTGGAGTCTGATTATATATTGCAATATGGAGTTGTGGGCACTCCTAGAATGTATCTGGTCCTGGAAGACGGAACAATCGTCGGTCGCAGACTGGAAGTGTCCAACCTTGCTGAGATGTTTAGAATAATGAATATTATCGATGGCAAAGAAGAGTAGTCCTAAAAAAAAGAAATACTCAGGAGTTGATCCTGAGTATCTTATGAAGCAGAAAGCTTCTTTGAAACGCATATACCGCAAGTCAATACTTTTCAATCAGCAGGAACTCTCAATGATTGATGAGTACTGTTCCCGTTTTTCTGTGGGCTCGCGTTCTGCTCTCATCCGTAAAGCTGTGATGGAGAGAGTCCTCGAGGGTCTCGAGGCCAATCATCCAACACTCTTCTAGAAAATATAGGAGATTACGTCAGCTATATTCTTGACATAGTGGAACTCAAGGCCTTCTACATAGATAGGCTTGATATCCTCTACATCCTTGCGATTCTCTTCAGAGATTACGATGGTGCGTACACCAGCTCTCTTGGCTGCAAGTATCTTCTCCTTGATGCCGCCGACTGGAAGTACTCTTCCGCGGAGTGTCATCTCGCCTGTCATTGCAATACCCGACTTGAGTTTCTGGTTTCTTAGTGCAGATACCATTGAGCTCACCATAGTAATACCGGCAGATGGGCCGTCTTTAGGAGTGGCACCCTCTGGCACGTGTACGTGGATGTCCTTGGCAGCAAATTCCTCAGAAGTTACCTTTGCCATCTCTGGATGTGCTTTGATGTACTGGTATGCTATAGTCGCAGACTCTTTCATTACATCACCCAGGTTACCTGTCATCGTCATGGCACCCTTTCCGTTGGATACAGAACTCTCGACAAAGAGGATCTCGCCACCATTCTGAGTCCAAGCAAGTCCTGTGACAACACCAGGCACTTCGTTGCCCTTCTGCTTGTCGTGCGAAGCGATAGGCAATCCAAGATACTCCTTGAGGTGCTCTTTCTTGATAGACTTAGGTCTATCCTCCTCAAGTGCAATCTTCTTGGCCGTAACACGTGCAATCTTTGCAATCTGTTTCTCCAAGCCTCTGACACCCGACTCATGAGTATAGTTCTCCACAATCTCTGCAAGAGCAGCTTTATCGATCTTAAGGTCACTCTTGCTGATTCCGTGCTCCTTGGTCTGCTTAGGAAGAAGGAATTTCTTTGCAATCTCGATCTTCTCCTCTGCAAGGTATCCTGTCACATTGATCAACTCCATACGGTCAAGCAATGCCGGCTGGATAGGAGAGATGCTGTTGGCAGTAGTGATGAAGAGTACATTGCTAAGGTCATAATCCTGATCGAGGTAGTTGTCGTGGAATGCTCCATTCTGCTCAGGATCAAGAGCTTCAAGCAATGCAGAAGATGGGTCGCCCTTGAAATCAGAGCTGAGCTTGTCAATCTCATCCAGCACGATCACAGGGTTTGAGGTACCTGCGCGAGCGATGCCATTGAGGATACGTCCTGGCAATGCGCCCACATAGGTTTTGCGGTGACCGCGAATCTCGGCCTCGTCGTGCATACCACCGAGGGCAATGCGCACATATTTGCGTCCAAGCGAGCGTGCGATTGACTTTCCAAGCGAAGTCTTACCTACACCCGGAGGGCCATAGAGGCAGAGGATAGGTGACTTCATATTTCCCTTGAGCTTGAGCACTGCAAGGTATTCAATGATGCGCTCCTTGACTGTGTCCAGACCGAAATGATCTTCGTCAAGCACTTTCTGTGCGTGCTTGAGATCAAGGTTGTCTGTGCTCATCTCGCCCCAAGGGAGCTGAAGCATAAAGTCAATGTAGTTGTATTGTACGCTATAATCAGGAGAAGACGGATTATATCTCTCGAGCTTGGCGAGCTCCTTGTTGAAGACATCGTTCATCTCCTTAGGCCATTTCTTGGAAGCAGCCCTCTCTCTGAAGCGGTTGAACTCTTCAGAATCATCCATGCCAAGCTCCTCCTGGATGGTGCGCAGCTGATTGTTAAGGAAGTATTCGCGCTGCTGCTGATCCATATCGCTCTTGACCTTCTGATTGATCTCCTGCTTGAGTTTCAAGAGCTCGATCTGCACATCAAGCATAGAAAGGAGCTTGAGCGAACGAAGCTTGACGTCATCATAGCTGAGGAGGTCAACCTTTGCGGTGAAGTTCTCAACTTCGATAGTAGTAGCGATGAAATTTACAAGGAATTTAAAGTCTTCAATGGCTTTGAGAGCACCGATTGTCTCGCGGGTGCCCATATTCATGCCTCTCAAGATCTGAATTGCCCTTTCTTTGAGATTCTCAGCGATTGCCTTAATGTCAGTACTATTGTTGTCACTGTTGAGTACGTCAGGACGATAGTGGATCTTGGCAGTGATGTACGGCTCATAACCGATTACACTTTCCAGCTCAAATCTCATAAATGCCTGAAGGATAGCGGTAATAGTGCCATCCGGCATTTCAAGTGTCTTCATGATCTTGCAGACTGTGCCAAATCTGCTAAGGTCTTCTTCCTGAGGCTCTTCCACCATAACTTCGTATTGAGGAACAGCACCAATGAAGAAGTTGCCTTTTTCTGCATCGCGGATCAGTCTCATTGACTTCTCGCGGCCAATCGTGATTGGGAAAATCGCTCCAGGGAAAACTGCAGCATTGCGGAGGGCAAGAATAGGGAGTACGTCAGGAAGCTCGCTCTCGTCAAACTTCATTACGCTATCTCCTTGAAGCACAGGGATTATGCTCACTTCTGCCCCTGCCTGGAAATTAAAATCTTTATCTTGTATCATAATATATCTACGTTAATAAATAATGCTTTTAGTCGTTCTGGATACAATTTTGCCAAAATGTCAGTAAAACATCCCTTGAGTATCCTGTATATATAGTTGTCAATCTTTGTGCCATAGTAAAAATGTAAATATCTTTTTGAATATTAAAAAAATAAGCCTATTTTTGTGGCTCTTTATTCCAAAGAAGTGAATATTTAAAATATAAGAAAAATGACTAAAGCAGAAATCGTTAATGAGGTTGCTAAAGCTACCGGCATTGAGAAAGTGACAGTTCAGAGTGTAGTTGAGGCTACAATGGAAAGCGTTAAGAATTCAATCATCAAGGGAGAGCCAGTATATCTTCGTGGTTTTGGTAGCTTCATCGTTAAGCGTAGAGCTGAGAAGGCTGCTCGTAATATTACAAAGAAGACCACTATCGTTATTCCTGAGCACAATATCCCAGCTTTCAAGCCTTCAAAGGCATTTGTAGCTGCTGTTAGAGACGATAAATAATTTTAAAATATTAATAATATGCCAAACGGAAAGAAGCATAAAAGACATAAGATGTCTACACACAAGCGCAAGAAGCGTCTTCGTTTGAACAGACATAAGAAGAAGTAGTCGAGAAAGGCCTGACGGGAGATCCGGCAGGCTTTTTCTTTGAATTATTAACTATTAACTGCAATGGAAATCACAAAACCAGTAAAAGACCTCGTCGTTGATGTCTCTTCATCGGAAGTGAGAATCGCGCTGATGGAAAACCATCGCCTGATTGAGCTCGATAGAGAGTCAAATCAAGGTCATTCGTTCTCGGTTGGAGATGTTTATCTTGGTAGAGTCAAGAAGATACTTCCGGCTTTGAATGCTGCTTTTGTTGATATCGGTGACAGCAAGGAGGCATTTATCCACTATCTTGATCTGGGACTTTATTTCACGGCATTTGATCGTTTTGCCAAGGAGAGTAATCCAAATCGAGACATGGCTTCAGTGTTCTCAAATATGCCTTTGGGGGAGATTCTTCCCAAGGAAGGACGCATTGAGGATTATCTCAAGCCAGGACAAATGATTATTTCTCAGATTATTAAGGAACCGATTTCTACAAAGGGACCTAGGTTGACAGCTGAAATTTCACTTGCAGGACGTAACATTGTATTGCTCCCCTTTGCACAAAAGGTGAGTGTTTCCCAGAAGATCTCTTCAAAAGAAGAGAAGAAAAGACTTGAGACTCTGGTCAAGAGTATTCTCCCTGCCAACTATGGAGCAATTATCCGCACCGCAGCTGAAGATAAGACAGCATCCGTTCTGGTTGCTGAGTTGCGATCGCTCATCAACAAGTGGGAAGGCTCTTGGGCAAAACTCAAAATCTCAAAAGGCATTAACCTCCTTTTTACGGAGACAGACAAAACTACAGCAGTACTCAGAGATCTCTTCAATGATTCATTCTCCAACGTCTATGTCAATGACAAGAGATACTATGAAGATATCCGTCAGTACATCTCGCTCATCTCTCCAGAACACGAGAAGATAGCAAAGCTTTATGAAGGCAAAGAACCGATCTTCGATCATTTTGAAGTCACACGCCAGATTAAAAGCTCATTTGGAAAGATTGTCCCTATGAGGCAAGGTGCCTACCTTGTGATTGAGTCTACAGAGGCTCTTAATGTGATTGACGTCAACAGCGGCACTCGATCAAAAACCAACAATCAAGAAGACAATGTCTTTGAAGTCAACAAGATAGCAGCAGAAGAAATTGCTCGTCAGTTGAGACTCAGAGATATGGGTGGAATCATCATCGTGGACTTCATTGATATGGATAATGTCGAGCATCGCAATGAACTCTTCAAATTTATGAAGGAGTTGATGGATCAGGACAGAGCAAAACATAGCCTGCTCCCATTGACGAAGTTTGGCTTGATGCAGATTACTCGTCAGCGCATCCGCCCTGTGACAGAGATCAACACTACCGAGAAATGCCCTTTGTGCCACGGTACAGGCAAGATTGCTTCAACAGTTGTTATTGATGAAGAAATCGAGAGAACGATCGCTGACCTGGTTGAAAAAGGACATAAGCAGTTTACGATAAGAGTAAGTCCTATCTTGGGTGCCTACCTTAGCCGAGGATTTAATTCTTATATATGTAAATGGAAACGCAAGTACAAGTGCAAAGTCAGATTGATTGAGATGACCGAGCACAGCATCCTGCAGTATGAAATTATCGACGAAAAAGGAAGGGTTCTCTAGGAGAGCCCTTCCTTTTTCTGTATTAATCAGAGTTGATTATTCGTACTGACCTGATGGGTTCTTTGTGTCGCGTACAGCAACATCCCATATCTTGCAGCAGAGATCTTTACCATCTGGACCCTCAACATAGAGTGTCACTACATAGCGTGCATTGTCACGAGCATACTCGTGTACCGGATTCTGCTCTGTTGATGTTGTTCCATCGCCGAAATCCCACTTCCAAGATGTGATATTTCCGTGGCTCTTGTCGCGGAATGCTACGACTCTGCTATTGTCAATCACTGTGTGAGTCCATGCAGCCTCAACAGGCTTTCTGAGGTTCTCCTCAAGAGGCATCAATGTAAAGAGACGCTGCATAGATGCATTACCAAACATTCTGTGGTGAGGGGAGAGATTCCAGAAACCGTTGTTTCCACGTCCTCCATCATAGTCGATAACTGCCCAGCAAAGACCAATCTTCTTGCCCTCATAGAGCTTAGACTCTGTAGAGAACTGAGGACCATCCGGACTTGCGTGGTCAAACGGAGTGATATAGAACTCAAACTTCAATGTGCCAGCCTCTCCGTGCTTGAAGTCATAGCTGTAGGCGTAGTTGGCATATGGAAGTTCCTTGAGCCACTGCTGTACACCCCATGCCATAGTCCAAGATTTACCAGGAGTTGGAGGAGTCATGATGTGGTAGTTCTGTGCGTGTACATTCTGAAGTGTGAAGAAAGCATCAAATCTGCTGAGTACCTCAGAATTAAGACGGAACTCATCAACGTGAGGACCACCAGACAAGTCACCATCTACAACGATTTCAAATGTGTCATTGCGAAGTCCAAGCTGGTCAAAATCCCAATAATCATCATAGGCCTCATAGTAGAAATAAAGTCTGTTGAGACCTTCTACCCAACCCACCTTTACCTTGATATCAAGGGTGGATTTGTTGATACCCTTGTGCTTGCGGCTATCGTCCCACATCTCTTCTGTCGGCACGATATAGCTGTCCGGTACCATATCCCAGTCAGAAAACTCTCCATCGATACGAGGGATTGCAAGTCTAGGGAACTGGAATACCTTGAATCCAGGTTCTGTTACTTGTACTGATGTGTCTGTGCCAGATTTATCCTGTGCATAGATATTTACCGGCTGTGCAGTAAGAGCAGTACTGCCGCTAAGCAGCAGTACTCCCAATAAAAGTTTAAATAATTTCATATTAATAATTGTAAAGCTCTACCTTGATGAAGCTTGGGTTAGGTGTGCCGAAATTGAGGCCCTGTCCTGAATAACCCTCATCAATAGCATAAAGGATATCATAGCGGAGCTGAATCTGGTCACCATTGAGCCAACGACCCTCAATCCACTTGCCATCCTGGTAATCACCCTCAACAACCTTTGCAAGTCCTACTGTGCCCTTGCCGTCTGTTGGGAGGAATGTCACTCTGACATTTGAACCAAGAACAGTGAAGTTGTCCTCGCTATCCTGGATGATTACAGCATAGCCCTGAGCGTTAGGGTTGTATGTGCCACCTGTGAGCTGTGGAGCACCACCATTTCTGCGGCCGCTTGAAACGAGCTCAACCTCAACGATATACTTACCCATAGTGTATGCTTCCTTAACCTTGAATGGCTCTGAGCCCTTTACCCAAGCACCGTGGATTCTGCCTTCTGCCTGAGCATCGAGGATGATCTTAGAAGCGTTGTCAGCCTTCTTATAGAATGCATTGAATGTGTCATTTGATGGAGCTGTTGCGCTGTTCTCAAATCCAAATGGAGAATATCCGATAGCGCCACATTCGCCGATAGCATATGCAGCATTTGCTGCGCCGCCCTGACCTGCTCTTGACTCAGGGATGAATACAGGATTGCCGCTGCGTGAGTACATCTGAAGGATTTCTGGGAAATCGTTGAGATAGATGTCTGGTGAGAGGATGTCAATAGCTGGAGCTGCTGCACGATAGATGTCGTGGTTCTGAGCCTGAGGGCCACCTGAAGGGTAGTTGCCAGGACGAGTGTCTTCTGGCTGCACGATCCATGCATTTACAAATGTAGGAAGAGCATAAACTGCCTTACCAGCCTCAGATATTTTATTCATATATGATGCGTAGTTCCAAGCCATGAAGATCTCGTCTGTGCGGTCGTTCTTTCCGAAGACTTCCTCCCAAGTACCGCTTGTCTTGCATCCGCTCTTCTCCCAAGCTGAAAGTGTCTCAGGAAGGAGCTGATCCTTGTGGTCAACAAGATACTTGATGAGCTCAGCTGGTACCTGACCTGCAAATGCCTCATTTGCAGCTTCGCAGTAGTCGCGAGTCCATCCGTGAAGACCCACCTCGTTCTGCATCTGGATCATGATCACGGTCTGCTCTACTGAGTCAACAGCCTTGATGTGCTCCATCATAGCTGCATAGGCTCTTGCGTCTGCATCGCGAGTCTCTGCGCAA
>JAEIGA010011174.1_pt1 | contig 13633 bp, 17 predicted proteins | sample 9270691 | NCBI WGS metagenome assembly JAEIGA01 (sample SAMN17057246, study PRJNA624740) | gut metagenome | biome: biome; isolation source: fecal sample | host: Bos grunniens | place: China: Xizang | collected 2019
CAACGAACGCAACAAAATAAAAATTTTGTTGCGTTCGGGGTTGTGTAGGACAATGATTCGTTCGATGTATGTGATATCGTCGGCTTCCAAACCGTTTTTACGGTTCATACATAACTGTGAGCTAAATGTATGCATTATTTGCCCGATTACTCGTCCATTGGTTGTTCAACTCATTCTTCGACATTATTGATATCTTTTATGAACTCCAACAGCTCCGTGATAGCTTCGTTACTATCCAGTATATCACCGGCAATACTCTGCTTCTTATACTTGCTGGTTTTTAAGTACAGGATCCTCGGTTCGTCCTTAGTCTGCTGCTGCATTGCGCTCTTGAACTGATCGCTCTCGGAGTTACTGATCAGAATGAATTTCTTTGGAATATCCATATACTTAGCCATGCGTGAACGGTCCATGTTAAAATATCCAACTTTACGCTCATTGAACGCAAAATAATTGGCACACGGATATCCGCAGAAATTTGGTACGATGAAATACACCAGATCGCTATTGCATATACAGTCAAGCATGATTTTTTCCTGTTCCGTCAATGCAGGACAGTTTTCTCCAGGCTTCAGACACTCATAGTTGCAACCGTGGCAAGGTTGAATATCGACAAAATACGAGTGGACAAATGTTCGTTTATGAAAATCCGTCAAAAAGTTGCTGATTTTGGCGCAATTTCCATCTTTCCTTGGGCTAAAACATAAAATAGTTACTTTTTTGTTCATAAAATCACCTAATTCTACTGCTTTGGAGGCATTTTAGTGAGAAAATATTCGGATTGCCCGCAAATTTTACGCGAGTTTCTTATCTACCACGAGAATATCAAGGGACAGTCGCCGCTGACGATCAGTGAGTATGCGCTGGATCTACGGATGTTTCTTCGTTTCATGAAGCTGATGCGAAGCGAAATGTCTATGAAAACGGACCTGGATACAATCGACATCATGGATGTGGATCTGGCCTTCATCCGCGGGATCACAACATCGGATGTATTTGATTTTCTTTCGTATCTGGCAAGCGAACGGCCGATAAACCCCGACTCCCCTGTTTCGGATCATGGTGTATCCCCTACTACACGAGCCAGAAAACTGTCAGCAATCAAGTCCTTCTATAAATATCTTACTGTAAGAACCAAACAATTGCAAGAAAATCCTGTAGCAGATCTGGAATATCCCAAACTGCGGAAATCACTGCCCAAATATCTCACTTTAGAGCAATCCAAAGCTCTCTTGAGCGCCGTTTCCGGCCCTAATGAAAAACGTGATTTTGCGATTTTAATGCTCTTTTTGAATTGTGGCATCCGCCGCAGCGAACTGGTGGGTCTAAATATCACGGATGTATATGAAGATCGTATTCGCGTTGTCGGTAAGGGAAATAAGGAGCGGTTTGTTTACTTTGGAACACCATGCCGAAAAGCCATCGATGCCTATCTTCCGGAACGCAATCAAAAAATACTGACTGATAATAGGGCTCTCTTTGGCTCTCGGAATAATAATCGCATCTCCACGGATGCAGTCCATCGTTTAGTCAAAAAAGCATTGTTGCAGGCCGGTCTGGACGCTACTCAGTTCTCGGCCCACAAACTGCGGCATACCGCCGCAACTATGATGCTTTCCGGAGGTGTGGATGTCAAAACAGTCCAGGAGGTTCTGGGCCATGAAAATCTGAACACCACACAGATCTACACTCATATCGAAAATACCGAGCTGAAGATTGCTGCTGAGGCAAATCCAATTGCACGGTTGGATTTCTCAAATGATGATTAACAAATAAAAGTTCCGATATTTCCAGGAAATGGAAATATCGGAACTTTTCTATTATTGATTGTTACCGGATTTTGTATAGCTAAGACCGCAATACTCACAGATAATACGGATTAGACATTCGTTCAATGCTTCTACTTCGTATTCACCGATGGTGGGCTCCAGGTGGTCATTTCCGATACCGGAATGATCGGTCAGGAAGGTGTAGGTACCGCCGGTCATCAGCGCCCAAGCGCGGAGCAGGAACTCGGTTTCCGTATCGACACCGGATGATGCCACCGGAATGATCCGGATGCCCATTTTCGCTGCCTGCATTACAGTCTTTCTCATCGCCTGATCGATACCCTGTATCTCGGCTTCCTTGTGTGGCGGTGCATCCAGTACAAAGAAACAAAGCTTTACAGAATCCTCGCGCCATTGGTGATCAAACACAATATTGTCCAATGCATGATGCACAGCTTCAGGCGTATCACCGCCACCTTGTGCGTCTTGCTTTTTAAGATTCCGCACCGCAGCAGAAATATCAGCGGTAAAGTCAAAATCCCGAATCAGATACTCGTCACCTACGTCACGGTAAAAGTTCACACTGATATGAATGGAGAGAGCTTCACCCGCCTGGGCTACACGCTCGATGACATCTTCCAGTTCTTTCTGAAGGTATTTCAGCTCATCGCCCATAGAACCGGTGGTGTCCACCATCAGCATCAAATCCAAATTCCGGACCGTGAAACCGCCATCCGTTGCCAGGATCTCCGTTACACCTTCGGCAATCGGATAGTCCTTACTGTATACGCGGACCGAAGTGGGAATCTGTTCTTCGCCATCCAGACTATGCAGCAAGTACGCATAGCCGTATACATCCGTAACAGCTTCGTACAGAACACTGCCATCATTGCCATAAAGTGATACCGGCACCTGGAAACAACCATTGCCTGCGGCATCTTTCACTAAAACTGGAATGATTTTGTTGGGGAACAGCTGACGCGCTTCCATCATGGCATACCAGTCATTGTGATTGAGCACATTCTTCCAGAAATCCAGATTTTCCGCGTCCTTCCACTCCCCTGCTGTCAGCATTCCGGGGGTAATCTGGTAATTTTCGTCCTTATCCGAGGAAATGTCTGGGCTTTCCATAGAGGTGGAAGCGCCAGGGGCAGCCTCTGGTTTAAAGGCTACATCACCAAAATAACTGCTTTCTCCCTTGCCACTGGGAGCGGCTGCACAGCCGGTTACAGAGAGAACTACTGCAAAGATCAAAAATACAACGAATAACCTTCTCATAAATATCCTCCTTTGCATGATCGGTCCATTTCTCTTACGCTTCTATAACGTTCACAACGGGAATTTTACTCACTTTTAAACAGCAACTTCAATGGCTTCTCTCAAATTTCGGACACGATACACTTCCAGACTATCAGGAATATCCAATTTCTCAGAGCCGTATTTCGGAATAATGACTTTGGTGAACCCCAATCTTGCAACTTCCTGCAACCTTTGATTCATATTGGAAACGCTGCGGATTTCCCCTGTCAGGCCGACCTCACCGATTGCAACCAAACCACTTGGTATTGCTACATCACGATAGGAAGACGCAACTGCGAGTATCACCGGTAGGTCTGCTCCAGGCTCGTCCAGCCGAAGACCGCCGATAACATTGATATAGGCATCAAACAGGCTCAATTTCAGACCAGCACGCTTTTCTGCAACAGCCAATAGCAGAGCAGCACGGTTGAAATCAAAGCCATCTGCTGTTCTTCTTGGTACGTTAAAGGTTGTTTTGCTCACAAGAGCCTGAACTTCCGCAAGGATAGGACGAGTCCCTTCCATAACACAGGCAACACAGGTACCGGACGCACCCTCCGGACGACCTTCCAGCAGCATTTGGCTTGGATTAGGGATCTCCAACAGGCCCTTGTCTAACATCTCAAATACACCAATCTCGTTGGTAGAGCCAAAACGATTTTTCGCAGCCCGCAGCAACCGGTAGGAGGTATTGGGATCACCCTCAAAGTACAAAACGCAGTCAACCATGTGCTCCAGCACTTTGGGGCCGGCAATATTGCCGTCTTTATTGATGTGGCCAACGACAAAAACGGTGATATTTTGACTCTTACTCAAGTTCATCAGTGCCATGGTGCAATCCTTAACCTGAGAAATGCTACCTGGCGAGGACTCATTTTCATCACAGAGCATAGTTTGGATGGAGTCAACGATCACGATATCCGGTTTCAGTTCCTCAACAGCCTCCAGAATATCCGAAAGCCGGGTTTCGGAGAGGATATACAGGCTCTCCGGACTAACTCCGAGACGTTGAGCGCGTAGTTTCAGCTGCCGTTCGCTTTCTTCGCCCGAAACATAAAGAACTGTGTGTTCCATGCAAAGGCTGTTACAAATCTGAAGTAGCAAGGTAGACTTACCAATACCCGGGGCACCGCCCACGAGCACCAGGCTGCCTGCTACAGCACCGCCACCGAGCACACGGTTCAGTTCACCCATTCCGGTGGAAAAACGGATCTCGTCCTCGCTGTCGACCTGAGAAATGGTCTTAGGTTTACGGATGACGGTTGAAGGATTTGCTTTAGCCTTTCCGGCCATAGCAGGCTTCTGAACATGCTCTTCCAGAGAGTTCCATGCTCCGCAGGCAGGACATCTTCCCTGCCATTTGGGTGTTTCATTTCCGCATTCAGTGCAGTAAAATACCGTTTTTGCCTTTGTTGCCATGGGATTTCCCTTCCCTTCGTAATCTTACTGCCAGTATAACGCATAAAACGTTATCGGTCAAGTGTTTGCTTTTTTAATAGCAAACGAAGAAAGGACAGACCCAATTACACAGACAATCTTTTTCTGATACTCTTCACTTCTAAGCTTTGCTTCTTCATGAGGATTGGACAAAAAGCCGCATTCTGCCAGAATACCGGGGCAATCGATTTGTTCCATGATATAGATTCCTTCGACTGGCTTGCATTTCCTTCTACTTCCGATATTGAGCGTATCCACAAATGCATTCTGCAATAGTTCCGCAAGTTCCATCGCATCCGGATTTTTGTTATAGAACATCTGGGCACCGTAGTATTTCCCGTCTGAGAACATATTCTGATGGATAGAAATAAGTACTGCATTCCTGGTACTCTTGACGATCCTTACCCGTTCCTTAAGATCAGACAATTTTCTCGATGCAATGGTATCGCCGGATGTATGCAGGTCTCGATCTAAGTCCCGTGTTATGACAGTTTCAAAGCCCAAAAGATGCAAAATATCCCGAAGACGCAGACTAATTTGCAGATTGATTTGGCTTTCCTTGGCTCCTGTGCAGGATATTGCTCCACCGTCCACTCCCCCATGCCCCGGATCAATGACATAAATTACGCTTCTTTCCAATGGTATGTTTTCTGCCAAAGCGGTCACCGTCTTGCTTCCTGCTGCGCTGATTGAAAGAACCAGGATCGCAACAAGAAGATAGATTGGTAGAAAACCTTTCCAACATTGTTTCATAACACAACACCTCTGTGCAATCTATGCATTTTACATTAGCTTTTGAACGCATCTTTATGTAATCGCATAGTATGACACGAAGCGACAGCTTTACCCACAATATAAGGAGGCGTTAAACTTGTATAAGCGAAATTATGACCGGGAAGCCTGCGAGGGAAATCTGCCTGCATCGGCACCTTTGGCCAATCCCTATGTACCATTCCAACGGGAAAACCCACCCAAATACGAAGCCAAAAAAGGCCTGGTTAGGGGCACATTGTATCCAGGTCTGGATCTTCCCTTCATGGGAATGATAAATAAAAATGAACTAACCGATACTCCCATGCATGAACTACAGGCACTTGGCTTCGCCTTGCACGAGTTGGCATTGTACCTGGATACCCACAGAAATGATATGGACGCTCTGGAACTGTACCGGAAATACCAGCAAATTTATCATGATGCAATGAAGAAATACGAAAATCAATGCGGTGCCATGGCGCACGGTATCCCCTCTGATGCCAAATGCTATACCTGGCTGGATGATCCATGGCCATGGGAATACGGTAAAAATTAGGAGGTAGCCTTATGTTTGTATATCAGAAAAAGCTTCAATATCCTGTGAAGATCGATAAGCCCAACCCGAGGCTTGCCTCCATTATCATTTCTCAATACGGTGGTCCGGACGGCGAATTGGGTGCGTCTCTTCGTTATCTTTCCCAGCGTTACAGCATGCCATTTGATGAATTGAAGGGTCTCTTGACCGACATCGGCACGGAAGAATTGGGCCACTTAGAGATGGTAGGTGCTATTGTCCATCAGTTGACACGGAATTTGAAGGATTCCCAGATCCAGGACAGTGCATTTGCTCCCTATTTCGTGGATCATACCGCAGGTGTCTACCCTACTGCTGCATCCGGATTTCCGTGGAGTGCTGCAAGCATGCAGGTTAAAGGAGATCCTATTACAGATCTCACCGAGGATCTGGCTGCGGAGCAAAAAGCAAGAACAACCTACGACAATATCCTTCGCCTGTCTGATGATCCTGATGTGAACAATGTAATTAAATTCCTTCGTCAGCGGGAGGTCGTACACTTCCAGCGCTTCGGCGAAGCCATCGAATTACTGCGGGAGAAGCTGGATCACAGGAATGTATACTATATGAATCCGGCAATTGATATGTAAAAAAGGCCCGCATTGCGGGCCGTACATATTTGTACTGGACGAAATTGCCAAGGAATGCTATAATGCTTCCAAACCTTAACGGGAGGAATCCTATGACCAAATTACTTCTGCGGTTGTTTGTAAAAGACAGCCAAGATACGAAAAGTCCCACTGTCCGTACAGCGGTCGGCAAGCTCTCAGGTATGGTTGGCATTCTCAGTAACTTGCTGCTGTTTGCCCTTAAACTGATGGTCGGCATTGTCAGCGGATCTGTTGCTGTGGTTGCCGACGCTATGAATAATCTTTCTGACGCCGCCAGCGCCATTGTAACGCTCATCGGTTTTAAACTGGCAGAAAAACCGGCAGATGAGGAGCATCCCTATGGACACGCCCGTTATGAATACTTATCCGGTCTTGCTGTGGCTGCTATGATTATCGTCATTGGCTTTGAGCTGGGAAAGACTTCCGTTGAGAAGATCCTTTCTCCGGAAGCAGTCAGCTTCACGGTGCCAGCTATGATCTTACTGCTGGTGTCTATTGGCGTGAAATTGTGGCTGTCCCTATTCAACCGAAATCTAGGTCGCATGATTGATTCCCAAGCACTTATGGCTACTTCGGCAGACTCACGGAATGATGTGATCGCAACCAGCGTTGTCGTTTTGAGCGCTGTGGTTCAAATGCTCTTTGACATTACCCTGGATGCATGGCTGGGTCTTGCGGTTGCACTATTCATTCTTTATAGCGGCGCCACTCTGGCAAAGGAGACCATCAGTCCCCTGCTTGGCGAAAATGCCTCTCCGGAAATGCAGGAGCTGATTATCCAGGTGGTGACGGAGGAGGAAAAGGTTCTGGGTTATCACGACCTCATGGTCCATGACTACGGCCCCGGCCAACGTTTTGCCAGTATCCATGTGGAGATGGATCAGTCTGCCGATCCGTTGCTGTGTCACGAACTGATCGATAATCTGGAGCGAAAATGTCTGCACAACCACAATGTCCACCTGGTAATCCATTATGATCCTGTGGTTATAGATGATCCAGAATTACTCCGCATGCGGGATGTGGTGCTGAATATTTTGCAACATATTGATGATCGGATTACGATCCATGATTTCCGAATGGTTCCTGGTCACGGACAAACCAATTTGATCTTCGATATTGTATTACCTGCATCGATAATGGATCAGCAGAAGAGCATCAAGCTGCAGCTGGATGCTGCCATTGCCCGACTGGAAAGCAAGAAGTATTATACCGTAGTTACCTTTGACATGGCTTCCTTCAACGGCTGACTCTTGCGCTTCTGTAATTTTTGTGCTATACTCATATAAAAACAAGGATGGTATTGATTATGAATCGTGAACATAAGCGTCAGTCTTTTGAAAAGGGCTATTACAAGACGCATGCCTGTAACGAAAGTTTCACCTGCAAGTTCTGCGGCCGTTTGGTTGTGCCGGAGGGTGCCTCTTCTGACCATCGTAATCACTGTCCCTACTGCCTCAGTAGCCTGCATGTGGATATTGAGCCCGGCGACCGGGAATCCGATTGTGGTGGTATCATGGAGCCTGTTGCTGTCTGGGTTCGTAATAAGGGTGAGTGGGCCATCATCCACCGCTGTAAGCGCTGCGGTGATTTGAGTTCAAACCGTGTGGCTGCCGATGACAACCCCGTTAAGCTCATGTCTATTGCAATGAAACCCATCGCCAATCCTCCATTCCCGATCGAACGTATGGAAGAGATTTCCGACTTAATGGATAAGGCAAATGAAATCTGAATGACATGACCCGGTAGATTGATATCTACCGGGTCATTCCTTTAATTGATACGGGAAGTAAGCTGTATGGCAAGTTCACGCAGGAAGGCACTGTCCTCAAAGCAATCCAACGCGCTCAATGCATTATTGGTGAGATTTTTGACGATGGCATCGCACACTTCCAGACCGTTAAGCCGGACAAGTGTGTTCTTTTTTCCGTCGGTGCCAACACCCTTACCCATACTTTCCTCGGTGCCGATCACATCCAGCATATCGTCACGGATCTGGAAAGCCATACCTAAGCCCGCAGCAAACTGCGCAGCTGCCTGGATCTGTTCCTGATTGCCACCACCGGCAATTACGCCCAGAACACATGCGGCATTGATCAGCGCTCCGGTCTTACGGGTTTGAATCTGAAGGACCTTATCCTCCGTCAGCAGTCTGTTCTCACTGTCAATGTCCAGCACCTGACCACCCACCATGCCAAGCGATCCGGCACATTCTGAAAGAACAGAGATCGCTAGTCGATATGCCTCAAGATCCTGCAGCTCTACAGCAGCAGCAACAGTGAAGGCATCCGTCAGCAGCGCATCACCGGCAAGAACAGCCATGGCTTCGCCGAACACCTTATGATTTGTGGGGCGACCACGTCGCAGGTCATCATCATCCATACAAGGCAGATCATCATGAATCAGACTATATGTATGAATCATTTCTACAGCCGCAGCAAAATGCGTAGCTTTTCTGTAGTCTCCGCCGCACATCCGGCAGAATTCATAGCAAAGAACAGCCCGAATCCGCTTGCCACCCGGTAGTAAACTGTAAAGCATGGCATCAAAGAGTTTCTTCTGAGGCTCGTCAGAAAAACGATAATACCATTGTTGCAAGAAGTGATTGGTTTCCTGGCGATACAGTTGTAGCTTCTCTTCAAATCTCATCGGTAAAATCCTCCAGTACGGGGCTTCCGTCGGGAGCTGTCAACACTTTCTTGACCTGAAGCTCCGCTTCGTCCAGAAGTTTTCCGCAGGTTCTGACCAGCTCAGTGCCCTCCTGGAACAGCTTAAGACTCTCTTCCAGAGCCACATCTCCCCGTTCCATTGCCCGGACGATCTGCTCCAAACGCTGCATATTCTGTTCAAAGGTTTTGTTATCCTGATTCATAGGGCCTTCTCCTTTATGCCCGTGACGGTGGCATCGATCCGGCCGTCACTGAGGGAAATATAAATGGTATCGTTGTTTGAGACCTGGCAGACGCTGCGAAGGATCGAACCGTCTTCCATCTGGGTCATGGCATAGCCGCGGGTCAGTACTTTTAGGGGACTCATGGCATCCAGCTTTGCGGTCATGGCAATGTAGCGCTGCTTTTTGCGGTTATTCTGCTGCATTTGCGCCGAAAGCAGACGGTTTTGCAGGGACTCCAGCGCTTTTTTCCGCTGCTCAATGTAGCCTTCCGGGCTTTGCAGTGCCGGACTTTCGGACAGGATCTTCCAATGTCGTCTTGCTGCGGTCAACTGCCGGTTCAACGCAAAAGACATAGCAGAAGACAGACTGTCCAAATTCTGCTGTAGCGCATCCTGGTCGGGAACCGCAAGTTCAGCGCCGTTGGAGGGCGTTGCCGCCCGCAGATCCGCCACAAAATCGGAAATGGTTACATCCGGCTCATGTCCGACAGCGGAAATGACAGGGATCCGGGAGTTGTATATGGCATGCGCCACAACCTCTTCATTAAAGGCCCAAAGGTCTTCAATGCTGCCGCCACCTCTGCCAACGATCAACAGATCCGCCAGGTTAAAATGATTGGCATAGCGGATCGCTGCAGCGATCTCGCCGGGTGCTTCCACTCCCTGCACACGAACGGGCAGCAGCAAGACCTTTGTCAGCGGATACCGCTTTTTGAGGATCCGAAGCATATCATGTACCGCAGCACCGGCGGAGCTTGTAATAATGCCGATAGTGCCGGGATATTTCGGAAGCGGCTTCTTATGAGCCTGGTCAAATAGGCCCTGGGCTGCCAGCTTTGTTTTCAATTGTTCAAATGCCGCATACAAATCACCGATGCCGTCGAGCACCATGCCGGTACAGTAAAGCTGATAAGCGCCATCTCTGGGGTAGACACTGATTTTGCCGGTAGCAATAACCTTCATTCCGTTTTCCGGACGAAAGCGCATTTTGATAGCGTTTCCCTTGAACATGACGCATTTCAGCGCTGCATTTTCGTCCTTTAAAGTAAAATAATGATGCCCGGATGGATAAAGCTTATAGTTACTGATCTCGCCTTTTACCGCCACCTGGTTCAGGAAACGGTCCGCATCCATCATATTCTGGATGTAGGCATTGACCTGGGAAATGGTAATTACCTGTTGTGCCATGTCAGCCCTCCTGCAGTCTGTGGGCCAGAATCGCTACCCCCATTGCGTTGTCGGTGGAGAACTGGGGATCGGAGAACACCGCGTTCATTTCCGCCATTTCCTGCCGCAGCATTTCATTGGAAGCTACTCCTCCGGAGAATACAACCTCCAGCCCTGGATACTGCTTTAAAGCATTTTCCGTGGACTTCTTTACTGCGTAGCACACACTCTTAAGAGCATAACAGGCAGTATCTGCATCACAATGGCTCTCATGATACTGTTGTACCTTATTCTGCACACCGGACAGAGAGAATTCCAGTTCCGGACACTTGACCCGGAAAAGTTCCTTGCTCTCCCCTTCCCGGCTCAATGCGTCCAGATGCTTTCCAGCAGGAAAAGGCAGTCCCAGCATCACACCGGTACGGTCAATAAGCTGACCGGCGGAAATGTCTGTTGTGCCGCCAATACGGGTGCATTTTACATTTTTCCCATCCGGTTCCACAAGAAGCAACTCCGTCGTGCCGCCGCTTAAATGCCAGGCAAGATGGGGCTTATCCATTAGATCCATCCGACCAGCGCTCCAAAGGCAGGCAGCCACATGGCCCTGCTGATGGGAAACCTCAATAAGCGGTACCTGATAGATGTCTGAAAGCAGCTTCGCATGAGAATAGCCAACCAAAAAGCAGGGCATATAGCTTCCTTCCACAGCTCTCGGACGGGTGCTAACACCAATTACGTTTATATGATTAGCCTTAACATGGGAAAATAGCCTGCCGGAAAGCTCCGGCAGGCTTTTGGTATGGAAAAATACTGCGTCAGATTGGCGAAGACCCAATTCTCCTGCCTTAACCGGCAGAAGTTTGGAGCTATTATACCCATCGACACCATCATAATACGCGATGGATGTGGTGTAGTTGCTGGTATCAAAACCAATAACAGCCATTATGCTTCCTCACTCTTGTTAAGACTGCGAACAAAAGAACCCAAAATACCATTGACAAAGGCACCGGTATCATCACCGTCATACTTCTTGGCAATACGAACTGCTTCGGAAACAGCAACGCCAGCGGGAACATCCTCTAGGTACAGAACTTCAAAAATAGCAAGCTGCATCACACAACGGGTAAGCCGGGAAATACGGCTGATATCCCAGCCAATGGAAAAACGGCTGATCTGAGCGTCAAGATCCTCCTGACGGTTAGCAACACCACAGACCACCTGGTCGATATAATTCAACTGAGTGCGGCTGGGGCGCTGCGCATACAGTTCATTTTCCTGTGAAAGAGCGTCATAATAATCCTTCGCCATACGCACGGCAACGACCTGTTCGGGCTCCTCACCGGTAAATGTACGACCGTAAATCAAATGAATGGCCAGTTCTCTGGCATCTCCTCTGGTCATAACCGACTCCTTACTTGCGGACAATGCCGCAGACATTGACGTTAACGGCGAGCACTTTCACACCGGCAGTAGATTCCAGTGCAGAGCATACATTCTGCTGGATCTGCTTGGCTACAGCAACAACGCTATAACCATAGTGTACCAGAACATTACACTCAACGCTCAGCTCGTCGTCGGCAGAGATGGTGACCTTGATGCTCTTGCCCCAGTTCTTCTTATTGAGAATATCCATAATATCTGCACCGGCCTTAGATGCAAGACCGGCAAAACCCTCAACCTCTCCCAGAGTGTGCAGTGCGATGGTGGCAATCACATCCTCGGAGATCATAACAGAACCATTGTCCTGTACTTGGGTGATGTATTCTTTGTTTTCAGCCATAAATGGTACCTCCAAAAACCAACCATGAAAATTTCATGGCATACTTTTGTTTATTGTACCACAAATCCCAAAAAATACAACACTTTTTTATGTTTAGCACGCAAAACCTTACTGGACTTCCACAACCCTGATCTCAGTCATGCCGAAATCTGTCTGACTCATAACAATATCAGCGATCAGGGCCGTATCAGATTGCTGGATACCACCTTCCGGCGCCGCAACCGCCACACAAATTCCTGATTCAGACATATAGGCCACACAATCTGTATAACCCTTTGCGATAACAAGGCTTTCAATGGTGGCCTCACACAGTGCGGTTTGGACGATCTGTTCCAACTGGGCTGTGGTCTGTTCGGCAGCCGTATTGTCGCCGTAAGCCATTGCTTCCTGAAGCAACTCCACGGCATTATCTCTGGCTTCCTGTCTGGATAAGCGAACAGCGGCAAAATAATCCGTCATCGTATTTGTGTCACTGTCTACTTCCAGGTTATCTGCTCCCATGACAAGCAGGTCGTCGCTCATCACCTTGTCAGCATTGAGGGTATCTTCCAGATCCATTGTGTTTGCGCCACCGGAATAAACCCAATTGACATAGATGCCGCAGCAGACCGTCACCAGGATCCCTGCTGCGATCAGATTCTTCTTCCAATTTTTCATATCATATCCTCCCATTATTTCATTTTCAACACACAAATATGGTCGCTTCCCAATCCGGTCACTTTGCTGACCGCTTCAACGATGGAAAGCTTGACGGATGGCTGATCAGCACCGCTGCAAAGTACGATAGCTCCTAAATAGGTTGGTCCTATTACCTGCTTTACTACGGCAGACTCCTTTCGATTACTGTCCGACAGGATGACAGTTTGCGTTTTCCCAGAGGATTCGTCCTGGTGATAAATCGTCTTCTCTCCACTGCTGTAGGAAAGTAGAACCATCACCTCCCCTGCTCCGCTAATGCGGGATAAAATGGCCTCCAATTCTTTCTCCTCAAGAAATGCCGGCGATGCCGGAGCAGTTACCTCCGTTGGTGCGGAATCTTCTCCTTTGTGTTCGGTCGACGGCCAGCACATCAAAGAAACACCCAGTAGCAGTACCAACAAGGCATATCGGTATTTCTTGGCAGTTTCCATGACTTTCCCAAGCCATTTTGTTATGTCCATGACAGATTCTCCTTTGCAATGGCAAGTTCCTCTACAATCAGTGTCTCCAATCTTGTTTTGGCATAGGGAGATACAGCTCCGGATAAATGTGCTGCTACAGGCACGGGCAACATTTCATGACTGACAGTAATGCACACAGTGACTTCAACCCCCAGTGACAGTGCTTTGTCCCTAATATATGCCTCCGTTTCTTC
>JAEIGA010011175.1_pt1 | contig 13631 bp, 13 predicted proteins | sample 9270691 | NCBI WGS metagenome assembly JAEIGA01 (sample SAMN17057246, study PRJNA624740) | gut metagenome | biome: biome; isolation source: fecal sample | host: Bos grunniens | place: China: Xizang | collected 2019
CTTGGTGCTGATTTTATCGGCTATTGCGTATTTTTTTATTTGGGGCGGAAAACCACAAATTGATAATTTTGCTGACATATCTAATGATTATGAGTGTATTGCCAATGTGGCACTAAATTATTATAACGAATTATCGGTCAAAGATGAATCTGTGCTGATATCTATCCGTGAAGACCATTTGTTAATATGGGATTTAGAAACTAATAATAAAACAAAAATAGACCTTAATGATGAACAAAAAGCCGCACTTGAAACCGTAAACAAAAAATTCAATTTTGGTTCTTTAAGAGTTTCAAAAGATACTGTGTTTTTTGAGCGTGACGAAACGGGATATTATGGACTTGTGTATTCAAAACATCCTATTGCCGCACTCTATAAAGCGGAGTTGCCGCAAGATGGTCGTGAATATCATAGAATAAACAGCCACTGGTACGAATGGGGCGTTTGGGGAATCTAAATTTCCCTCTTTCGCTGATAACACCACAGACTTCAACCAACTATGAGCAAGGTTAAGGGTTTTAGGTTCTCCTAACAAATGGAAAATGTGATGTACATTTTCCCTGCTTGCTACGGTATAAGACAAAAAATGAAAGGAAGCACGAAATTTTCGTGCTTCCTATTTTACTGTCCTTAAGAGTACGCCTCATACGGTCGGGTGTCCTTTTGCTTTGTTTTGTAAGCGCTTACAATAGCCGTATAATCAGCTCTGTCGCAAACACCGCGGCGCAGCTGAGCGCCGCAACCGTGACCAGACTGCGCTTGCACAGTGCGGTAATAAGCGCCACCGTCAGCGCGACCGCGCCGCTGATGACGGCGTTGGTCGAGTAGAGGATGGCGGGGAAGGTCATAGCCGTCAGACAAGCACACGGCACGTATGCGAGGAACGAGCGGATAAAGCGGTTTTTGATCTCCTTTCGGAAGAACACCAGCGGGATCATCCGAATGAGGTAGGTGGTGATCGCCATCACCAGAATGTAGATATAGGGACTCATTCGCTCGCCTCCTCTGTGTCTTCGACAGGGAAGAGAACGGCGCAGATCGCGGCGGCGATCACTGTGCAGATGACGATAGCAAGACCGCTGTCCACCGTCTTTAGCCACGGAAACCACGTGAACAGACAGCTGAGCACCGCTGCGAGCAGCGCGGCGATTCGCTTTGGCTTACTTTCGACCGCCTGCGGCACGACGATGGCGACGAACATCCCGTAGAGTGCTACGCCGAGCGCGGTGCTCACCGAGGTGGGGAGAATATCCCCCGCGAGCGCGCCGAGCAGGGTGCCGCCCGTCCAGCCGATGAGCGGGGTCAGCCCCAGACCGACCATATACGGAACGGTCAGTGGCACGGGTCGCTGCATCGCGAGCGCGAAGATCTCATCGGTATTGAAAAAGGCGATCACAAGCCGTTGGAACAGCCCGAATTTTTTGCCGAGCTTTTGGCTGAGAGCTAAGCTCATCAGCGCATAGCGGCTGTTGATGACCAATTGGGTGAGCAGCATGATCCATAGGGAGGATGCCGCGGCGATGACGCCGATGGCGGCAAATTGTCCCGCGCTGGTGAGGTTGGTCAGCGACATCACAGTCGCCTGCACGACGCTGACCGTCCCCACCGCCGCCACGCCGAAGCCAAAGCTGACAGCGAAATAGCCGATTCCGACGGGTAGACTATCCCGCACGCCGAGCCAGTATTCTTTGCGTTTCATTTCTTGTTCCTTTCGCAGATTATTTTAACTTATCTGCAATGTCGAGGATGAGTTTTTCGGTCTTTTCCCAGCCGAGACAGGGATCGGTGATGGACTGACCGAATTGATGGTCGGTCGCACTCGCCGCACCATCAACGAGATAGCTTTCAATCATCAGGCCCTTGACCAGACGGCGCACATCGGGGTTGTGGTTGCAGCTATGCACGACGTCGGACGCGATACGTACCTGCTCGGCGTATTTCTTGCCGGAGTTGTTGTGGTTGGTGTCGATGATCGCGGCGGGATTGATGAGGGTGGATTTCGCGTACAGTTCGTTTAACTGCATCAGATCCTCGTAGTGGTAGTTGGACACCGAGCGCCCCGTATAATCGACGTAACCGCGCAGGATGGCGTGCGCGGAGGGGTTGCCGCTGCTCTTGACTTCCCAGCCACGATAGATGAAGGTATGCCCGTGCTGGGCGGCGGAGATGGCGTTCATCATCACGGTGAGATCGCCGCCCGTCGGGTTTTTCATGCCGACGGGCTCGTCGATGCCACTCGCGGTGAGGCGATGCTGCTGATTTTCCACCGAGCGCGCACCGATGGCAACGTAGGCGAGCAGGTCGGAGAGATAACGATGGTTTTCGGGATACAGCATCTCATCCGCGCAGGTGAAGCCATAATCGCGCAACGCGCTCAGGTGCAGGTCGCGGATGGCGAGGATGCCCTCGAGCATATCGGGGCTGTGGGTCGGATCGGGTTGATGCAGCATCCCCTTGTAGCCCGCGCCGGTGGTGCGGGGCTTGTTGGTGTAGATGCGGGGGATGATGAGAATCTTATCCTCTACCTGATCCTGCACGCGGCGCAGGCGGGAGATGTACTCGAGAACGGGCTCCTTGCTCTCGGCGGAGCAGGGACCGATGATCAGCAGAAATTTATCCGATTCGCCGGCAAATACGCGGCGGATCTCCTCGGCACGCGCCTCGCGCACGTTAGCGAGCTCAGCGGTGACGGGATATTGCTCTTTAATGTCCTTCGGGATGGGGAGTTTCCGTTTGAAATCCATACTCATAGTTCATTACCTCGTTTCAGATCATGGTTTATCGAACAGGGCGCGGCGGGCGGTGGAAATGCGCATCATCTCGCGCATTTGATCGCGATCGCCGTCGCGCACGGTGGCGTACAGACGCTCGAAGGTATCGCGGAAGCGATCCATCTCACCGAGCAGCACCTCGCGGTTTTCGAGGAACAGCTCGCTCCACATCGCGTCGTTGATGCGGGCGATGCGGGTCAGGTCGCGGAAGGAGTCGCCCGTGTAGCGCACAAGCTCGGGGTCGTCCTTCGCGCACATCAGCGATACCGCGATGCAGTGGGTCAGCTGGGACAGAAAGCCGATCATTTCGTCGTGTCGCTCGGGAGAAAGCTGCGACACGGTGCGAAAGCCCAGCGTCCAGCCAAGATCCTCGCACAGCTCAATGGCATCGGGGGTGTTATCCTCGGTCGGGACGACGAGATAGTTCGCCCCGTAGAAGATGCGGTCGTCGGCGTTTTCCACACCGCCGACCTCGCGACCCGCCATCGGGTGCGCGGCGATGTATTCCACACCGTCGGGCAGTAACGCTTTTACGCGGGGAATGATGCTCCCCTTGACCCCCGTCACGTCGGTGACGATGGTGCCGCTCGTCAGCAGGTGTCCGTGCTGCTCCATCCATTCAATGAAGGTGTGCGGGTAGAGTGCGAAGATGATGAGATCCGCTTTCGCGATCAGATCGGGCTCGACCTCGGTGGTGCCGTAGCGGATGAGGCCTTTATTCATCGCATAGTCGACGGAGGACTGCTCCAGCGTGATGGCGCTGACGGGGTAGCCGCGACGGCTCAGCGCCATCGCGTAGCTGCCACCGAGCAAGCCAAGACCGACGATGAGGATGTTGTGATGCTTTTCGAGTCTCATTGTGTGTTCACCTGAATTCCCAGTTTTTCTATGTCGTCAAAGAAGTTCGGATAGCTTTTGGCGACCGCTTCGGCACCCGCAATTTCTCCGCCGACGAGGGAGCACAGAACGCTCATCGCCATCACGATGCGATGGTCGTTGTGTCCGTCAATAATGGTGTCGGGTGCGTGCAGGGTCGCCTTGTGCACGATGACGCGGTTTTCCTCCACCGTCACGGGGATGCCGCATTTGCTGAGCTCCGTCTGCATCGCGGCGGCACGGTCGGATTCCTTGATTTTGAGCCGCGCCGTGCCGTCAAACACGCCGCCGTTCTTTGCCGCCGCGACGGCGAACAGGATGGGGGCGAGATCGGGGCAGTCGGTCAAGTCGACGGGGGTGGTGTCACCCGCGTCGAGATGGGCGAACAGCTCGCGATAGACACGGTCGCCCTGTGGGCTGTTCTCGTCTAAGCCCTCGACGGTGACCTCGCCTCCAAAGAGGTTAAACGCTTCCAAAAACGCCGCGTTGGACCAGTCACCCTCCACCGCCGTTTGGCGCGGGCGATAGGTCTGCCCGCCGGGGATGCGGATAGTGTTGTCCGCTCGGCAAAAAAGGATGCCAAAATCCGTGAGGGCTTTGAGCGTTAGGTCAATATAGGATAGGCTTTCCGCCTTGCCCGTGATCTCGAGGACGCTGTCCTCCTTGGCTAGCGGTAATGCAAACAGCAAGCCGCTGATAAACTGGCTGGACACGTCGCCGGGGATGGTGTACCGTCCGCCATTGAGCGGTCCGCACACTGTGAGAGTATTGCCGCTCGGCTCAAAACGTAAGCCTTTTTGTGCGCACAGGTCGGCGTAGACGCCGAGTGGGCGCTGCATCAGCCGCTCGGTACCTGTCAGCGTAATCGGCTTGTCGGATAAAAGACATAGCGGGATCATAAAGCGCAGGGTCGAGCCACTCTCGTGGCAGTCGAGCGGCTCGGTCGGCGCGGTGGTGGCAGGGGTAAGCCCACCGATCCGTACCGTGTCGCCGTCCTGCTCGACACGTGCGCCGAGTGCGGTGAGACACCGCAAGGTGGCTTTCATATCCTCCGACCACGCGACATTGGTGATGACACTGCCCGCCGACAGCGCCCCGCAGATGAGATCGCGGTGCGCCATGCTTTTGGACGGCGGCGCGGTGATACACCTGCGCGCGGTGGATGGTTTGATGATGACGTTCATTTATTTCGCCTCGATGATGGTTTTGAGATAGTCCATAGCCTCGGTATAGCCATTAAGCCCGTGTCCGCAGATGGTCTTGACGCACGCGGCGCGCACGAAGCTGATCTGTCGGAAATCCTCGCGGGTGCTGACATCCGAGATGTGCACCTCGACCGTCGGGATGCCGACTGCCTTGACGGCGTCGAGGATGGCGATGCTGGTATGGGTGTAGGCGGCAGGGTTTAGGACGATGCCGTCCACCTTGCAGTAGCACCGCTGGATCTCGTCGACGAGGTTGCCCTCGTGGTTGGACTGGTAGCAGGTGACCTCGGCACCGATCTTCTCGCCGTGCGTTTTGACGAGCGCGCACAGCGTATCGTAGCCGCTGTCGCCGTAGATCTCCGGCTCGCGGATGCCGAGCATATTGAGGTTCGGGCCGTTGATGACCGCAATGTTCATTTTGTAAACCCTTCTTCCATCAGACGGATGTTGTGACTCATATCGGATACGCAGTCGACGGTATAGTCCGCCGCCGCGCAGTAGAGGTCGTAGCGTTCGTTGTACCGTTGCCGCAACAGATCACTGTTCGAGGACAGCGGACGGTCGTCGGTGGTGACGAGGGCGTCGAGCGGGCGGTCGAGGAAGCAGAGCCGACCATTCGCCCGCAGAATATTGACGTTTTCCGGCCGTAGGATGGCGCCGCCGCCCGTGGCGATGACGGTGTTCTGCACGCTCTCGAGCGAGCGGATGACTTCACTCTCGATGTCGCGAAAACCCGCTTCGCCGCGCTTAGCAAAGATAGTGGGTATATCGGCGCCCGCCTGCTCGCGGATGAGGTCGTCGGTGTCGAGAAACGCCATCCCGCGCTTGGCGGCTAGTCGCTTGCCGAGGGTGGTTTTGCCGCAGCCGGGCATCCCAATGAGCACCAGATTCTGCTTGTCATTGCGAATTTGGCGGTAAATCTCTTCGATCGTATCCTCAGAGACGGTGGTGCCGAGGAAATGCTCGACCGCGACCGCCGCCTGTGCGACGAGCATATATAAGCCGCCCGTCGCGGGGATACCGAGACTCTGCGCCTGCCGCACAAGCTGCGAGCGCAGAGGATTATAGATTGCATCCGCGATCCCGACGATGTGCGGGAATGGCATAAGGTCGAGCGGTTGCGCGTTCGGCTCGGGGTACATCCCGCACGGAGTGGTGTTGAGGATAATCTCAGCGTCGGTGTGGAGGCTTAGCGCATCCTCATAGGAGATGCAGCCGTCCTTCGCCGAGCGGGATACGCGGATGACTTCGCGTGCGCCGAGCGCGTTTGCAACGGCGACGGCGGTTTTAGACGTGCCGCCGCTGCCGAGTATAAGCACTTTCTTGCCTGCGGGATCGATACCCGCGCGGCGCAGGAGCGCACTCATTCCCGCAAAGTCGGTGTTGTAGCCGTACAGCTTGCCGTTGCGGTTGACGATGGTGTTCACCGCGCCGATGCTGGCGGCGATAGAGTCAATCTCGTCGAGGTACGGCATCACGTCCTGCTTGTAGGGGATGGTGACGTTGATCGCCTTAAAATCGTGCGCGGTCATAAACGCCGCCAGTTCCCCGCGTGGGATCTCGCGGATCTCATACGCGTAGTCCGCGAGACAGGCGTGAATTTCTTTTGAAAAGCTGTGGGAGAGTTTCTCCCCGATGCATCCGTATTCCATTATTCCGCCAGCCAATCTGTACCGTATTTGATGCTTAGTGCGTCGCACAGCGTCAGCGCGACCATGCTGTCCGCGACCACTCGTGCGCGATGCACGATGCACGGGTCGTGCCGCCCGCCCGCGATAAGCTCGGTAGGCTCGCCCGTCTCAAGGTCGAGGGTGCGCTGTGCCTTGTGGATGGTGGGGGTGGGCTTGACGGCACAGCGGATGACAAGCGGCATGCCGTTCGCGATACCGCCGTTAATGCCACCGTTATGGTTGGTGGCGGTGATGACGGCGTTGCCGTCTCTCACAAAGCAGTCGTTCGCCTCGCTGCCGCGCATTTCGCTGAGTGCAAAGCCGTCGCCGAACTCCACACCCTTAACGGCGGGGATGGAGAACAGCGCGTGCGCGAGCACACTCTCGAGTGTGTCGAACCACGGCTCACCGACGCCGACGGGAAGCCCCGTCACGACGGTTTCCAGCACGCCGCCGACGCTGTCGCCGTCGGCGGCCGCCAAGAGAATTGCCTCTTTCATCGCTTCGGCGGCGGTGTCGTCGAGTACCGCGAACGCTGTGTCGTTCAGTTTTGCCATATCGGCGGCGAGATTGCCAAACGGGCGATCTGCTACACCCGCGGCGCGGGCGATGTGGGTCGCGATATGGATGCCTTTTTGCTTCAGAGCGGGGATGACGATGGCGGCCGCCGCGACGATGGCGGCGGTGATGCGCCCGCTGAAATGCCCGCCGCCTCGCGGGTCGGCGTAGCCGTTATATTTCACCTTCGCGGTGTAGTCCGCGTGCCCGGGTCGGGGCGTTGCAACGAAGGGAGCGTAGTCGCCCGATTTTGTGTCTCCGTTCGGGATGCGGATGAGGATGGGCGAGCCGGTCGTTCTGCCGTTATACACGCCGCTCTCGATGACGAAGGGGTCGGTCTCCTGCCGCGGGGTGGACAGCTGACCGACGGGGCGGCGCAGGGTGAGCTGATGACGGATGAAGTCCTCATCCACGGGGATGCCGGGGGTGAGCCCGTCGATAACCGCGCCGACCGCCGCGCCGTGGCTCTCGCCGAACAGCATGACGTTCACGTGACTGCCGAGGATGTTTCTCATACGCCGAAGCCTCCTTTCACCTGCTGAACGTAGGTGTTCAGCGGCAGTTTTTTGATCTCAAAGGTGCCGACCTGCGGCACGGTGACGACGGCGATATCCTTGCCGTCGGCTTTTTTGTCGTGGGTGAGTGCCTCGAGGATGCGGGAAAGATCGCCGCTCACCGTGGTCGGGAGCTTCAAGCTCTCCAGCACGGGGACGAGCCGCGCGCGCACCTCATCGCTACACATCGGCAGCATTCCGATAGCGACGCATTCGCCATGGTAGTAGTGCGCCATATCCTCGGCGCTCTCGATGGCGTGCGCGAGGGTGTGCCCGAAGTTGAGCACGCGGCGAAGCCCGCCCTCACGCTCGTCCTGCTCAACGACCGCCTTTTTAACACGCAGAGACCGCTCGATAACCTCCTCGAGCTTGTCGTGCTGCTCGCCATGCTCTAAGATGGCGAACAGCGCGGGATCGTGGGTGAGCGCCATCTTCACCGCCTCCGCCATGCCGTTCGACACCTGCCGCGCAGGCAGGGTGTCGAGGGTGTCGGGGTCGATGAGCACCGCTCTCGGCGGCCAAAAGGCGCCGACGATGTTCTTGTACCCGCCAAAGTCAATGGCGGTCTTGCCGCCGATGGAGGAGTCGACTTGGCTAAGCAGGGTGGTGGGGATGTTGTAGAAATCGATGCCGCGCATATAGCACGCCGCGGCAAAGCCCGCGAGATCGCCGACCACGCCGCCGCCGACCGCGACCACGCAGTCGGTGCGGGTGAAGCCCTTATCCGTCAGTACGCTAAGCAACTCGAGGAAGCGATCGCTGCATTTGGACGCCTCTCCCTCGGGGATGGTGACGACGGTCGGCTCGGCGCACTGCGCGGCGATCGTCTCGGCGTACTTGGAGGGTACGCCGCTGTCGGTGACGACCAGCACGCGGCGGGCAAGGTTCATAAACTCGCCCGCGCGGTTCAGTGCGCCGCGCTCGAGCAGGATATCGTAGCCGCCCGTGGCGGTTTTTACGGGGATAATCATACAATTTCCACCTTACAACGTGATTTCTTTCTCAAAGCTGGCGACTACTCGCACCTGATCGCAACAAGTGCTGAGCTCCTCCAGCATCTTCTTGCCATCGTCGCTTGCGATGTTGCCCTCGCCCTCGGCGTAGAAATAGTAGCTCCAGATGAGGTCGCGGGCGGGGCGGCTCTTGAGGGCACGCAGGTTGAATTTGTGCGAGCCTATGACCGAGATCGCTTTACCTAGTGAGCCCGCCTCGTTCTTCACCGTGAACAGCATAATGAAGCGGCTGTCCTTTGGGCTCTCACTCTTGGGCGTGCGGGAGAACACCGCGAAACGGGTGGTGTTCTGGTTACTCTTGTTGATGCGGGCTTCCAGCTTTTTAAGCCCGTATTTCTGCGCTGCTTCGTCGCTGGCGATGGCGGCGACGTCGTGGCGACCCCATTCGGCGACCTGCTGGGCGGCGACGGCGGTGTTGACCGCCTCGATGGTGTCGAAGCCGTGCTCGCGGATGTAGTCCGCGCATTGACCGAGCGCCTGCGGGTGGCTGATGACAGTCTTGACCTGATCCATTGTCGTGCCCTTGACGGCGAGCAGATTCTGCTCGATGCCGATGTCGACCATCCCGTTGATATAGAGCGGGCCGAAGAACGCGAGATCCATCACCGCACCGACGTCGCCGTTGTAGCTGTTCTCGAGCGGCAGCACCGCACAGTCGCATTCGCCGCTGATGACCGCATCGTAGGCGGCCTTAAAATCCTTGTGCGGGACGGTTGTCGCCTCGGGGAAGATGCGCGACGCCGCAATGTCGGCAAACGCACCCTCGACGCCGCTGAACGCGACCCGCATCCCGTCCATCAGACGCGACTGGAACGCGCGGGACAGCGCCATCGTGTTTTCCATAAACGGCACGTAATATGAGCGGTAGCTCTCGTCTGCGATCCATTCGCGGTTGCGCTCGATGATCGCCTGCTCGCGCGCGGTGTCGAGGATCGGCAGACCGCGCTCCTTCTTGTAGGCGGCAACGAGGCGAGCGGCATCCATCCGTTTTTCGAATTGACGCGCGATTTCGCGATCCGCCTCGTCGATCATTTGTCTGGCTTTTTCCAGATCGGTCATATCATCACTTACTTTCCTGATAGTCGTTGTACAGCGCGCGGAACGCGGGCAGGGCGCGCTCGATGGTGTCATAGGCGACGCAGTAGGCGAGTCGCACGTAGCCCTCAAAGCCGAAACTGTCACTCGGCACGAGAAGCAATTCGTATTTCTTCGCCCGCTCACAGAATGTGTAGGCGTCATCCTCAAGCGCTTTCATAAACAGGTAGAACGCGCCGTCGGGGCGAGCGATCTTGTAGCCGATGTCGGTAAGCGTCTCGTAGAACAGATCGCGGTTTTTGCGGTAGGCGTCGATGTTGGCGGTCTCGTTTAAGCACTCGCCGATGGTGTACTGTAAAAGACTTGGCGCGCAGACGAAGCCGAGTGCGCGACCTGCGCCGCACACCGCGGCGAATACGTCGCCCGCGTTGTCCATACGGGGAGAGACGAAGACGTAGCCGATACGCTCGCCCGGCAGGGATAGCGATTTGCTGTAGGAATAGCACACAATGGTGTTCTTGTAGTAGAGCGGCAGATAGGGAACTTCCATAGCGTACACGAGCTCGCGGTAGGGCTCGTCGGCAATGAGGAAGATGTGCGTGCCGTATTCTTGCTGCTTTTTGTCCAGCAGGGCGGTCAGCTTTTGGATGGTGTCGAGGGACAGCACCACGCCCGAGGGGTTGTTGGGAGAGTTGACGATGATCGCTTTAGTCTTATCGGTGATTGCCGAATCCAGCGTGTCAAAATCAATCTGGAAATCCTCCTCGCGGCACTTGACGACCGTCAGGGTCGCGCCCGCCTTTTCGGCGAACACGCGGTATTCGGGGAAGAACGGGGCGAGCACAACCACCTCGTCGCCCTCATTTACGATGGCGTGCAGGCTGATGGTCAGGGACGCCGCCGCACCGCAGGTCATATAGATGGTCGCGGCGGATGCCTCCATCCCGAAACGGCGGGTGATTTGATCGGCAATTTTGCCGCGTACGCCGAGATCGCCGGGGGCGGAGGTGTAGCCGTGCAGGGCGACGGGGTCCTGCTCGGCAGTAAGACGGCGGATCGCTTCGTTCACCGCCGCGGGGGCGGGGATGCTGGGGTTGCCGATGCTGAAATCAAACACCTTGTCATCGCCGATCTCGGCGCGGCGCTTCTTGGCGTATTCAAAAATTTCGCGGATGACCGAGCTCTTTTTGCCGAGCTGCTCCATTTTCTGTGATATCATACTAATCGTTCCTTTCGATGGTAAAATCAATAAAAAAAGCCCGCATTCCATACGCCCCTCGGGCGTACGCGGAACAGCGGACCATTCGGTACACGTTGGTGACAGCCTACTTAGTTGGCTGCACGGGTGCACTGCCGGTCCGCGTTGGTAAAGTAATAAAAATACGAAAAATTGACCTTCGCGAACATTCGGCTCACCTCTTTTTAAAAATCTTGTGACTTATTATATATAATTCCTTTAGATTTGTCAAGCCTTTTTTACTTTAAATCGTTAAAGTTTTTTGTATGAAAATTAACCGCACGGATATCCGTGCGGTCTGGAATCACATATTTTCCTGATACTTGTGCAGGATCTCGCGAAAGCGTGCCGCGTGCACACATTCCTCCTCGGCAAAGTCCGCGAACACCTTGGCAACCTCGGGGGCGTCGTGAATTTCCTTTGAGTACATCTCAAAATCCCGCGTCAGCTCCATCGAATTCTCCCACGCCCGCATCACCCTGTCGCGGGTTGATACGATAATCGGCTTTTCGCCGCCGTTTTGACAACTCATACCCATTCCTCCTTTGGGAATAGTATGTGTGGACAAAGATCGGAATATGCAAAAAACAGCCGCATCCCGTGTGGGATGCGGCTGTGCGTCGCCTTGTAAAATTATTCGGCAGCTTCCTCTTCGGTTTCCTCCTCGACGGTCTCAACCTCGGCGGGAGTTTCCTCGACAACGGGAGCCTCCTCCTCGGGCAGCAGGGCGCGGATGGACAGGCTGATGCGCTTACGCTCGTAGTCGACGGCGGTGATCTTCGCCTCGACCTCCTGGCCGATCTGCAGCTCGTCCTGCGGCTTCTCTACGCGGTGGTTCGCGATCTGCGAGATGTGGATGAGACCATCCACGCCGGGCAGGATCTGCGCGAACGCGCCGAACGCGGTCATACCGACGACCTTCGCGGTGACAACGCTGTCGATCGGGTATTGCGCTTTGAAGATCTCCCAGGGGTTATCCTCGGACTTGCGGTAGCCGAGAGAAATCTTCTTCTTCTCGGCGTCGAGCGCCTTGATGAAGACCGTGACGGTGTCGCCGACGTTCATTACCTCGGAGGGATGCTTAATGCGGCTCCAGGACATCTCGGAGATGTGGACCATACCGTCCACACCGCCCAGATCGACGAACGCGCCGTAAGAGGTAAGGGACTTAACCGCACCGGTGTACTCCTGACCGACCTCGGCCTGTGCCCAGAACTTCTCCTCGAGCTCCTTGCGAGCCGCCTGCGCGACCTGACGCACAGAGCCGACCGCGTGGCGGCGGTGGGTGTTGACCTCAATGATCTTGAGCTGGACGTTCTGACCCTTCAGGGGGCTGAGGTCGTCCATACGGTTGACGGAAGCCTGCGAAGCGGGCACGAACACGCGCACACCGTTGGTGACGACGAGAACGCCGCCCTTTATGACCTCGACGACGGTGCCGTCGAGTACGGTGCCTTCAGCTTCGGCGCTCACGATGGTTTCCCAGCCCTTGAGCGCGTCGACGCGCTTCTTGGACAGCAGGATGGTGCCTTCCTGATCGTTGGTGCGCATGATGAGCAGCTCGAGCTCATCACCGACCTTGACCAGATCAGCGGGGGTGGCGTTCGGGTCGTTGGACAGCTCGACAGCGGGGATATAACCGGTCTGCTTGCGGCCAATGACTTCTACCTGAACCTCGTTGGGCGCGATAGCCACGACCAACCCACGGACTTTATCATCAGTGGCGTTCTGCAGAGTCGCATCCACGGCGGCGGCGAACTCTTCAGAGCTCATCTCCTCATTGTTGTTGATTTTGGTTTCCAGGGCTTCGCTGTTGTTGACGATTTCGGACATAGTGCAATGTACCTCCTTTATAATATCGGCGGGAGTGGAAGCACCGGCGGTCAGACCGACAGTCTGACCCGCAGCGAAGGCGTTGCGCGGCAGCTCATCCGCTGTCTCGACCCAGTGGGTCGGGCAGTAGGGGGAGCAGACGGCACACAGCTTCGCCGTGTTGGAGCTTTCCTTTCCTCCGACAATCACCATCTGGTCGCACTGCTGTGCGAGGGTAATGGCTTCACGCTGTCTTTCGGCAGTCGCATTACATATTGTATCAAATATTTGGAGATTTGTACAGTGTTTTTTTGCGATTTTTGCGCATTTTTCCCACAACTTTGTGTTGAAGGTGGTCTGTGCCACCATTATGCACGAAGCTGTTGTCAAAAAATGGCGAATTTTTATACAATCTTCCAATTCGGTTTCATTGCTGAACACAAACACCGACGGGGTTTCGCCGTTTTCGACACAGTGGCCGCGGATGCCGAGCACCTCGGGATGGGTTGCGTCGCCTGCGATAAGCACCGCACTGCCCGCCGCGGAATGCTCGGCGACGATGCGGTGGATCTTGGCGACAAAGGGGCAGGTCGCGTCGCTGCAGCGCACCCCGAGGCGCTCGATCGCCTCGTAGGTCGAGCGGGGAACGCCGTGTGAGCGGATGACCAGCGTAGCCCCCTCGGGGGTGTCGGCGGGGTCGCTGACGGTCTTCACCCCACGCGCGGCGAGGTCGTCCACCACCTGCGGGTTGTGGATGATGGGACCGAGGGTGGCGACGGTCTCGCCCGCGTCGAGCAGCTCGTGCACGCGGTTGACCGCTTTATTGACGCCGAAGCAGAAGCCGGCGCTTTTAGCGAGTTTGACGGGCATAGTTACTCTCCCAGATTCTCTAAAATAACC
>JAEIGA010011176.1_pt1 | contig 13631 bp, 17 predicted proteins | sample 9270691 | NCBI WGS metagenome assembly JAEIGA01 (sample SAMN17057246, study PRJNA624740) | gut metagenome | biome: biome; isolation source: fecal sample | host: Bos grunniens | place: China: Xizang | collected 2019
TACATATTCTTTTATACGTCCACGTTTTACTTCTTTGATTTCTTTAACTAAATCTAAATCAATACCCTTTGGATCATATACACATCCATTTGAATCTGACATAGCTACAACCTTAGCACCTAATTGTGTAGCCTTTTCAGCTGCGTAGATAGCGACATTTCCGCTTCCACTTACCACAACTACTTTATTTTCAAAAGTGTCTCCATGGTCTTTTAAAAGGGCATCAGTAAAGTAACATAGACCATATCCAGTTGCTTCTTTTCTACCTAAAGAACCACCCCATTGTAATCCTTTACCTGTATAAGTACCAGTAAATTCATTTCTTAATTTTTTATAATATCCATACATATATCCTACTTCACGAGCACCAACACCAATGTCCCCAGCAGGAACGTCTGTATCGGCACCAATATGACGATATAATTCACTAATGAAACTTTGACAGAAGCGCATTACTTCCATATCACTTTTACCTTTTGGATCAAAGTCACTTCCACCTTTTCCACCACCCATTGGTAATGTTGTTAATGCATTTTTAAATGTTTGTTCGAAACCTAAGAATTTGATGATACTTAAGTTTACTGATGGATGGAAACGAATTCCTCCTTTGAAAGGTCCAATAGCTGAATTGTATTGTACACGATAACCACGGTTAACTTGTACATTTCCATTATCATCTACCCAAGGAACTCTAAACATAATGACGCGTTCAGGTTCTACGATTCTTTCTAATAAATTATCTTTTAATAATTCAGGATGTTTTGCTTCAACTAATTTTAATGATTCTAATACTTCATCTACTGCTTGTAAATATTCTTTTTCATGTCCGTTTTGTTTAACAAGCTTTTCTTTTACTAAGTCAAATTGATTCATAATCATTCTCCTTTTAACTGAATCTATTATAAACCCTATCTATGAAAAGATAAACAATTATTTTCTGAAAATGTTTTCAATGGTTTTTATTTGTACAAGAGTGAACTATCTAGAAAAATTAAAATGTTGAATAAAAAAACAAAAATAATGATTGACAATTGATTTGATATCATGTAATATACTACTGTTAAAGAAATGTGGAAAGAAGAAGCACCCCTTCTCACCCGACAGACTAACGTTTGTGGGTCAATGCGACAAACTAGTAAGCGAGATTACTTCAAAGCATGGGTGCGGTTTGTACCCATTTTTCTTTTATAACATTGGAGGTGTCGATTATTAATAGAAAAGTAGTTCCAAATAATGTTAACGACGATTTGGTAAATGAGAAAATTCGATTCAAAGAAGTACTTGTAATTGGTCCAACAGGACAACAATTAGGAGTTAAAACTCGTCTTGAAGCATTAGAGATTGCGTATAGCCAAGATCTTGACTTGTTATGTGTTTCTCCAAATTCAAATCCACCAGTATGTAAGATTTTGAATTATGGTAAGTATCACTTTGAACAACAAAAGAAAGCAAAAGATGCGAAAAAGAAACAACATGTTACAGAAGTTAAACCATTGCGTTTATCACCAGTTATTGATACGCATGACTTCGAAACAAAACTTCGTCAAGCTCGCAAATGGGCAGAAGATGGTATGAAGGTTAAGATTGATATGCGTTTTCGTGGGCGCTTGATCACACGTGTCGAAGTTGGTAAAAAAATCATGAATGAATTCGTTGAAGCAATGAGTGATGTAGCCAACGTAGAAAGAAAGCCAAACCTTGAAGGCAATACAATGTCATGTGTATTGGCACCAAAAAAAGCAGGTAAATAGGAGGAAAAATTATGCCAAAAATGAAAACACACCGCGGACTAGCAAAACGTGTTAAAAGAACTGGTTCAGGTAAATTAAAGAGAAGTCACGCTTATACTTCTCACCGTTTCCACGGGAAAACAAAAAAACAAAGACGTCAATTAGCTAAAGCTTCAACTGTACACATTACAGATTACAGAAGAATTAAATTGATGTTAGGTAAATAGAGGAGGAAAGCCATGGCTAGAGTTACAGGAAGTGTTGCATCTCGCAACAGAAGAAAAAAAGTTTTAAAATTAGCTAAAGGTTACTTTGGTTCAAAACACTTACTTTATAGAACAGCTAATGAACAAGTTATGCGTTCATTACGTTATGCTTACAGAGACAGAAAACAATTAAAACGTGAAATGCGTAAATTATGGATTGCACGTATTAATGCAGCTGCAAGAATGAACGGATTAAGCTATTCTAAATTAATGCACGGTTTAACACTTGCAAACATCACAATCAACAGAAAAATGTTATCTGAAATCGCTATTCACGACGAAAAAGGATTTACAGCTATCTGTGATGCAGCAAAAGCAGCATTAGCAAAATAGTTAATTTTAATGAATTTGATCACTGATTATCAGTGATCTTTTTTTATGCATTAAAAAAAGAATATGTTAGAATAGTATTAGAGGTGATCTTATGGAATTTATCAATAAATTAAATGGTTTTGCATGGGGGCCATGGATGTTAATTTTGTTAGTGGGAACAGGTTTTTATTTAACATGTCGAGTGAAATTTATTCAAGTGACAAAATTTGCTTATGTAATGAAAAATACCATAGGAAAAATGTTTGAAAAAACAGAATTAAAAGATGGTGAAATATCACCATTTCAAGCAGTTACTACAGCATTAGCAGCTACTGTGGGAACAGGGAATATTGCTGGTGTAACAGGTGCAATCGTTGTAGGAGGACCAGGAGCAGTATTTTGGATGTGGATCAGTGCATTTTTTGGAATGATTACAAAGTTCTCAGAAGTTGTGTTAGCTGTGAAATATCGCGAGAAAAATGAAAAAGGAGACTGGGTTGGTGGACCAATGTATTATATAAAAAATGGATTGGGAAATAAATTCAATTGGTTAGCTATATTGTTCTGTTTGTTGGGAAGCATTGCTGCATTTGGTATAGGTAATATGACTCAAGTGAATACAATTGCTAATTCTATTGATAATGCATTTAGTTCATTAGGATTTACTTCAATGAGTTTTGTATTATTTGGACAAAATGTTTCAATGGTTAAAATTGTAGTTGGAATCATTGTTTCTTTATTAATTGGATTAGTTTTATTTGGTGGAATTCAAAGAATTGGAGCATTTGCGGAAAAACTAGTACCTATCATGGCTTTCATTTATGTGATGATTTCATTAGTATTTTTATTCACTCATTATAATGTTATCGATGATGCATTTATGATGATTTTTAAAGGGGCATTTAATGCAAGAGCAGCTATTGGTGGTGGAGTTGGTATTGCGATTATGACTACCATTCAAAAAGGTGTAGGACGTGGTGTGTTCTCTAATGAAGCGGGTTTAGGTAGTGCTCCTATGGCTCATGCATCAACTTCTGAAACTAATCCTGTAAAACAAGGGTTATATGGAATCTTTGAAGTATTTATGGATACAATTGTAATTTGTACAATGACATCATTAACATTGTTATGTGGATATTTAAGTGGAATCGAAGTAACTTGGGGAGTAGATGCTGGAACTGAACTAATTGCAAATAGTTATTCATTGATGTTTGGTGGCCAAATTGGGTCATTAATTCTAGCTGTATGTATCTCATTGTTTGCTTTCTCTACAATCTTAAGTTGGGCATTATATGGAAGTAGATGTTGTGAATACATATTAGGGACTAAGAGTATTAAATATTATCAATTAATATTTATGGTTGTTATTGTGATTGGCGCTTGTTTAAAACTTGATGTTGTTTGGACAATAGCTGATACATTAAATGGATTTATGGCAATTCCAAACTTAATTGCAATTTTATCTTTATCACCTATAGTAATTCGAATGACAAAAGAATATTTTGTCGAAAAATGAAAGAAAATGTAAATAATTGTGAAACAAAAAGAGACAAATTACAGAAAATTTATTGTAATTGTTGACATATCGTTTTCAAAAGACTATTATAAAGACATCAATAAACCGTTATAGAGGTAGCGATGCAGATGAGTAATTCATGAAGCTGGCAAGCGTTGAAATGAATGAAAGGCAATCATCGCCGAAGGAAATACTTGGCAAAGTATGATCCTGGGGTTATAGGTAATACTTATAACACTCCTACAATCGTAGTGGAGCTATTATTCATGATCTTTTTCTATAAGTCGTGCTTAATAGCACGGCTTTATTTGTTTTCATAACAAGGAGGAAAAGATTATGAAAAAATTAGTGAAATTATTAGTAGCATTTGTGATGATGGCAACATTAACTGCATGTGGTAACACAGAAGATGACAACACATTTGTAGTTGGTATGGAATGTGCATATGCACCATTTAACTGGCAAGTTGCTGAAGCAACAGATACAAGTGTATCACTAGGAAATGCTGGTTATGCAGATGGGTATGATGTACAAATTGCGAAAAAGATTGCTGATGAATTAGGAAAAGAATTAGTTATCAAGAAAATCAGTTGGGATGGATTAATTCTTGCATTAGGTAGTGATGAAATCGATGCTATTATTGCTGGTATGACAGCTACTCCAGATCGTGAAGAAGGTGTCGACTTTACAACTCCATATTATGATTCACAAGGAATGATCATGATCGTACGTAAAGATAGTGAAATGGCGAATTATACAGACATCCAACAATTTGGTGGTAAAAATATAGTTGGTCAAAAAGGTACAAGTTATGATGATGTTATCGATCAAATCAATGGTGTAAATCACGTGACTCCTAAAGCAACTTACCCAGAAATGGTTGTTGCTTTACAAATGGGTGATGTTGATGGTATCACAGCTGAAATGGCAGTTGCTGAAGGTGTATTAGCAGCAAATGATGACTTAACAGTTGTTAGATTTGAAGAAGGTAAAGGATTTGAAGCAGATACTACAGTATCTATTGGTTTAAAAGAAGGAACAAGAGGAACAGATTTCTTTAATGATGTTCAAGCTGCTTTAGATAAAATTAGTTTAGATGAAAGAGCACAATTAATGAGTGATGCAGTATTAAATCAACCAGTTGAGGAATAGTTATGATTATAGATTTTGGGAAAGCATGGAGTATATTTCTTAATAATTTACCCTTGTTTATTTATGGTATAGAAATTACATTATTGTATGCAGTAGTTGGAACAGTAGTAGGATTTTTAATTGGATTAATTATAGGTGCAATACGAGCTATTGAAATTAGTGATTATAATTCATTACCAGTACGTATCATTAAAAGATTAGCTAAGATATTAACTGGATTCTACGTTTGGGTATTCCGTGGTACTCCTATGATGGTTCAAGCAATGTTCTTGTATTACTTTTTAAAACCGATTTTACATTGGGGAACATTTACTGCAGGTTTATGTATTATTTCAATTAATACTGGAGCATACATGGCTGAAATTATTCGTGCAGGGATTCAATCAGTGGATAATGGACAAAAAGAAGCAGCAAAAAGTATTGGAATGAGTACAAGTCAAACATTAATGTATATCATTTTCCCACAAGCTATCAAAAATACATTCCCATCTATTGGAAATCAATTGATCGTAAATATCAAGGATAGTTCAATGTTAAATGTTATTAGTGTGAGTGAATTATTCTTCCAAACAACTTCTGTTGCTGGAACAAACTATAAATATGCAGAAACATTTATTGTTTCAGCTTGTATCTATTTATTCTTAACTACAATCAGTACATATGTATTGAACTTTATGGAAAAGAAAATGGATACAAATCGTGGATATAAGGATTTCTGTAGTTAGGAGGAAAAATGGAAACAATTATTAAAATTGATCATTTAGAAAAAAGTTTTGGCAATCTACAGGTTTTACGAGATGTTTGTTTAGATATTCATAAAGGTGAAGTTGTAACAATTATTGGTTCAAGTGGTAGTGGAAAATCAACATTATTACGTTGTATCAATTTATTAGAAAGACCAAATGCTGGTTCAATTCATTTCCATGAACAAGATATTTTGGATTCTAAAATGGATATTAATCAATATCGTTCTAAAGTAGGAATGGTATTTCAAAGTTTTAATTTATTTAATAACTTAACTGTTTTAGATAATTGTATTATTGGACAAACAAAAGTATTAAAAAGAAATAAAGAAGAAGCTAGAGAAATTGCTTTAAAGTATTTAGATAAAGTAGGAATGTTGCAATTTGCAAATTCAGGTAGCACACAATTAAGTGGTGGACAAAAGCAACGTGTGGCAATTGCTCGTGCACTATGCATGAATCCAGATGTCTTATTGTTTGATGAACCTACTAGTGCTCTAGATCCAGAGATGGTTGATGATATTTTAGATATTATGAAAGAATTAGCACATGAAGGGTTAACAATGGCTGTTGTAACTCATGAAATGTCATTTGCGAAACATGTATCTGATCGTGTAGTTTACATGGAAAATGGTGTCATTGTTGAAGATGGAAAACCATCCGATGTATTAGAAAATCCTCGTAGCGAATCTTTAGCAAAATTTTTAGGTAAACATAATCATTAGCATATCAAATTGATATGCTAATTTTCTTTTTACTACTTTAAAAATATGTCGAATTTTGATATCATTATATTTGTGGAGGATACAAATATGAAAATCATCGTTACAAATAATTATGAAGAAGCTAGTTTAGAAGCTTTTAAAGTGATGAAAGAAATCGTCGCTAACAAACCAAACGCAGTATTAGGACTTGCTACAGGATCTACACCATTAGGTTTATACAAAAACATGATCGAAGATCACAAAACTAATGGAACAAGCTACAAAGACATTACTACATTCAACTTAGATGAATATGTAGGATTAGACAGAAACCACAGAGAAAGCTACTACACATTCATGCACACTAACTTATTCTCAGGATTAGATATCTTAGAAGAAAACGTTCACTTACCATTTGGAAATACTCAAGCAGATTGTGATGCTTATGAAAAAGCAATGGAAGACTACCAAGTAGACGTTCAATTATTAGGAATCGGTGGAAACGGACACATCGGATTCAATGAACCAGGTACTCCATTTGAAAAAACAACTAACATTGTTGAATTACAAGAAAGAACAAGAACTGACAATGCTCGTTTCTTCGACAACGACATTAACCAAGTTCCTACTCATGCAATCACTATGGGTATCGCAACTATCATGAAAGCAAACAAAGTATTATTAGTTGCAACTGGTGAAAACAAAGCTGACGCTGTTAAAGCTATGATCGAAGGTGTTCCTTCAGTTGATTGCCCAGCAAGTGCTTTACAAAACCACAAAGATGTAGTTGTTATCTTAGATACTGCTGCAGCAAGCAAATTAACTAAATAATGAATGAAGAAATCATGGAAACATGATTTCTTTTTTTGTATAATAAGGGTTATGAAAAAGAGAAGTTGGATAACAATAGGGATTTTAATCATATTATGGATCATTTTAGGTGAACTTGTTGATAATTCAATCAAATTACCATCTTTTTTTGATGTAATGATCTATATGAAAGATTTACTATTTGAATTTAAATTTTATGAAGCATTTGCCTATACATTTGTACGTAGTATGTTTGGATTGGTTTTCGCTTTAGTAATGGCAATTATTTTTGGATTGTTAAGTGGATTAAGTTCTAAATTTGATGAATATTTTAATCCAATTTATACAGTCTTAAAAAGTATCCCAAATGTTTCGTATATATTGATTGTCCTTATTTGGACAAATTCTGCTTTTGCGACATGTGCGATTAGTTTTATGGTTATGTTTCCTATGGCTTATGCCAATGTATATAGTGGAATAAAGAATATTGAACAAGAATATATCGATGTATTGCGTTTATATTCACCAAATCTATTTTATTCAATCTTCCATGTATATTTGCCATTAATTCAAAATTATATTTTTGCTTCTATTTCTAATGGTGTCGGATTAACTTTTAAAGTAGGAATAATGGCTGAAATATTAGGATCTGTATCACCAGGTCTAGGAAGACAATTTCAATTATGTAGAATCAATGTAGATATGGTTGGAGTATTTGCATGGACGATATGGTTAATTATATTCTTAATATGTTTTGAATCGATTATGAAAAGATTACAGAAAAAGCAATAACTTGAGTGTTATTGTTTTTTTTCTTACTATCTTATGTGATGTGAATGGATTTATAGCACTTTTTTCACATTAGATAAATGAAAGGGTTTCCAAATCGGATGAAAAATGTTAAAATAAAGTGAATATTTATTCGGAAAAGAGGTCATCAAATGGAAAAGTTAAATACAGAAACAAAAAAGAAAATTGATGAAATCGTGGCTAGACACACTGGTAAAATGGGTCCAGTTAAATTAATGCTACATGATGTTCAACATGAATGTGGCTATATTCCTTTTGAAGCAATGTTAAAAATTGCTGATGCTTGTGGTGTTAGTGTTGCTCAAGTATATGGAGTTGTTACTTTCTATGCTCAATTTACAACACAACCTAAGGGGAAACATGTCATCAATGTATGTATGGGAACTGCTTGTTATGTAAAAGGTGCACAAGAATTACTTGACACAATTTGCGAAGCAGCAAATTGTAAAGTAAATGAAACTAGTTCTGATGGATTATTCTCTGTTGATGCTACAAGATGTTTAGGGGCTTGTGGTTTAGCACCAGTTGCTATTATCGATGGAAAAGTTCATGGAAATATTACAGATATGAATTCTATGAAACAATTAATCCAAGCAATTAAAGCGAGTGAGTAATATGAAACTTTCTCAACTTGTGGAAGCTGTAAATGGGGAATGGCTAGTCCAATGTGAAGAAACTGAAATCAGTGTAGCGTTTGCAAGTGATTTAATGAGTGATGTATTAGCAATGGTACAAGAAAATCCAGAAGCAACGCTATTAGTTACTGGTTTATGCAATGCACAAAGCATACGTACTGCAGATATGTTAGATATTCGAAATATTTTGGTTGTAAGAAACAAAAAGTATAACGAGGAGGAAATCGAACTTGCAAAAGATTGTGGCATCAATGTTGTTGCGACACCTTATACAATGTTTGAAACTTGCGCGTTATTACATGTGGAAGGATTAAAAAGTGTTTAATCAAACATTTATAGTTAACAAAGACGACTTCGCAAATGCGGGAAAAGTATCTACAAAAATTAAGAGTATATTAAAACAATTAGGTGTTTCAAGTGACGTTCTTAGAAGAATTGCAGTTGCTTGTTATGAAGCTGAAATCAATATGATTATTCACTCATTAGGTGGAGAAATTGTTTTAGAGATTACTGAAGATGGTGTAGTATATGTATCATTTAATGATAATGGTCCTGGAATTAATGATATTGAAAAAGCATTAACTCCTGGTTTCTCAACTGCATCAACTCAAGCAAGAGAATTTGGTTTTGGTGCTGGAATGGGACTTCCAAACATCAAACGTGTATCAGATATATTTGATATTAAAACGTCTCCAGCTGGAACAAATTTAAAGATTGGATTTAATATATGAGAGTAATTACTTATACACTTAATAAATGTGTAAAATGCATGCGATGTCTTAAAACATGTCAACAAGAAGCTATAACAATCAAGGATGAAAGAGTAGAAATATCTGCTACTAAATGTATTAATTGTGGGGATTGTATTAATGCTTGTACAAGCTCTGGTTTAACTGCTAAGGGTTCAACAATCATTGATATTGTCAACTATTCTAAAACAGTATGTTTAGTTCCTAGTGCGATTTATTGTGATTGTGCTAGTGAAACTGAAGTACGAAAATTAAATGCTGCTTTATCAAGACTTGGTTTTGATGAACTAGTATATTTGGGTGAATATGAAGGTGTATTATATGAAAAAGTATATGATGTACTACAAAATAATGACCAAGATATTCATATTTCATCTTTTTGCCCAGTTGTAAATGATTTAATTCAAAAACAATTTCCAATGTTGTTAGATAATCAAAATAACTTTGAGTATCCAGCAGTATTAGCGGCAAAAGATATTCGAAAAAAATATGGAAGTGAAGTAGGAATCTTCTTACTTTGTGAATGTCCAGGAAAATTAACATTAGGAAAATATCCTTATGGTAACAATGATAGTGAAATTGATCACTGTCTATCTATTGTAGATGTATTCCCATTAATCAATATGTTACGTTCTGATAATTTAGGTGAACTTAAATTAAATGAATCTGGTATGAAGTTAAATGCAACAGGATTAGGTAAGAGAATTGATGATCATATCTTATCAGTTGCAGGATTAGTTAAAGTTCGTAAAGCTTTAGAACTATGTGAATTCGGTTTATTGAAAGATGTGAAATATTTATCTCTAAGTGCATGTTTTAATGGATGTATTGGTGGACAATTCTTATGGGGCAATCCATTTAATGGACGAGTAAACATGAAGAACTTATTACAATATGCAAATGTTGAAACGAAAGAATATTCACTTGCTGATATTCAAAGACAACAAACTTATACGCATACAGACCAAATCAATATGATTCATAAATTAAAACGATTCAATAAGGTAAATGAAATATTTGATAAACTTCCTGGATTTGACTGCGGAGCCTGTGGATATCCATCATGTAGAGGCTTGGCAGAAGCAATTGTAGATGAAAATCAATCAATTAATGATTGTAATATCATCAGAAAGAGAGAACAATATGCAGGTTAAAGAATTTGTGGAAAAGACTGGTTTTCATGTTTATGCTAGTCAAGAAGCTCTTGAAAAAGAAATTACTGGTGTATTTGTTGGTGATTTATTAAGTTGGGTCATGGGAAACTGTGAAGAAAACCAAGTATGGATTACCGTACAAAGTCACTTGAATATTGTAGCTGTAAGTGCATTAAAAGAGATTAGTTGTCTTGTTATTGCACATGGAGCTGAAGTTGAAGAGGAAACAATTAATAAAGCAATTGAAGAAAATATTGCAATCTGCACTAGTGATCTTTCTGCTTATGATATTTGTAAGAAATGTGCAGAGTTAGGATTATAAAATGAAAGTTGATTTACACATACATTCAGCACTTTCACCTTGCGGTAGTGATGATATGACTCCAAATAATATCATCAATATGGCAGGTATTTGTGAACTTGATATGATTAGTGTATGTGATCACAATACATTAGGACAACAAGAAGTTTTAGGTCAAGTAGCTAAGAAACTTGGTATGAAATATCTATATGGTGTTGAAGTTCAAAGTGTAGAAGATGTACATGTATGTGGCTATTTTATTAATTTTGAAGATGCACAAAAATTTGATGTTTATTTAAAGAAACATTTATTACCAATTAAAAATGATGTTCATTTTTTTGGAAATCAATTTTTATTTAATGAAAATGATGAAGTAATTGGATGTGAAGATATATTGTTGATTCAATCAACAATGATAAGTATCAATGACATTGCGAAGAAAATTCATGAATATCATGGAATTGTATCTTTAGCTCATGTTTGTGATAAATCAAATTCAATTTTAACTCAATTGGGTTTTATTCCTCCTAATTTAGAGTTTGATATGATTGAAATTAAAAATGAAAAGCAAAAAGAAATGGTAATGAAAATGCATCCATGGATCAAAGATGTTTTATGGATAAAAAATAGTGATGCCCATTATTTACAAGATATCGGTATTTATGAAGATGATATTGATGAAAATGAGTGGAATGAAATGTGGAGGAAACGCTTATGATGGCTAATCTAAGTATGCATTTGTTAGATATTGCAAGTAATTCAGTACGTGCAAATGCTTCTAAAATTACAATTCATTTCCATGATAGTATTTCAGAAGATGTTGTATTTATAGAAATTACTGATAATGGTAAAGGAATGGATGAAAAGATGGTAAAAGATGTACAAAATCCATTTTTTACTACTCGTACAACAAGAAGAATTGGATTGGGTATTCCGTTCTTCAAAGAATTGGCTGAACAATGTGAAGGTCAATTTGAATTAGAATCGAAAGTGAATGTAGGAACTCGAATTAAGTGTCAAATGAAAAGAAGTCATTGGGATGTTCCTCCTAGAGGAGATATTGGTGATGCTGTTGTATTGACATTATGTATGAATGAAAGTATTCATGTTCACTTTGATTATACTAGTGATACAAAAGAATTTTATTTTGATTCACTAGAAGTAAAGGAAATCTTGGGTGATGTAAGCGTATGTGAAGCTGAGATTTCTGCTTGGTGCAAAGCTTACATCAACGAAGGGATAAAAGAGGAGGAAAAAAGATGAAATCATTAGCTGATTTAAAAGCATTACGTGAACAAACTAAAAAACGTCTTGACTTACGTGATGGGGAAAATGATTATCGTATTGTTGTAGGTATGGCTACTTGTGGTATTGCTGCAGGTGCTCGTCCTGTATTAAACACTTTAGTAGAAGAAGTTGCAAAAAATAATTTATCTGCTTCTGTTACTCAAAGTGGATGCCAAGGTATGTGTTCTTTTGAACCAATTGTTGAAGTATTCGACAAAGAAGGAAACAAAACTACTTATGCATTTATGACGCCAGCTAAAGCAGAAGAAGTTGTTAAGAAACACATTGGTGAAGGTACAATTGTTGAAGAATACACAATTGGTGCTAGTAAGTAGGTGACTATATGGAAAGAATGAATATATTAATTTGTGGTGGTACAGGTTGTACTTCTTCAAAAAGTGATATTATTGAAAAAGAATTTATTCGTCAATTAAAAGATTTAGGATTAGAAAAAGAAGTTAAAGTTGTTAAAACTGGATGCTTCGGTTTATGTCAAAAAGGTCCTATTATCGCAATTCACCCAGATAGAGTATTCTACTGTCAAGTTCAACCAGAAGATGTAACTGAAATCGTTAATGAACACATTTACAAAGGTAGACGTGTTGAACGTTTAGAAATGCATGACATTGATGAACAAACTAAAGAAAAAATCTTCAGTATGGATAAAATCCGTTTCTATGCAAAACAAAAACGTATTGCATTAAAGAACTGTGGTGTTATCAACCCAGAAGATATCTATGAATACATCGCTAGAGATGGTTACATGGCTTTAGGTAAAGTGTTAACAGAAATGACTCCACAAGAAGTTATCGATGAAATTAAAAAATCAGGACTTCGTGGTAGAGGTGGTGGGGGATTCCCTACTGGTTTAAAATGGCAATTTGCTGCTAATGAAGTAAATGACCAAAAATATGTAATCTGTAATGCTGACGAAGGTGACCCAGGTGCATTCATGGACCGTTCAATTCTTGAAGGGGACCCACACAGTGTTATTGAAGCTATGGCTATTGCTGCTTATGCAATTGGGGCAAACCATGGATATATCTACATCCGTGCTGAATACCCAATCGCAGTAGAACGTTTAAACATTGCTATTGATCAAGCTAAAGAATTAGGATTATTAGGAGATAATATTTTCTCTACTAACTTCTGCTTTAACTTAGAATTACGTTTAGGTGCTGGTGCATTCGTATGTGGTGAAGAAACTGCCTTAATCGCTTCTATTGAAGGTAAACGTGGTATGCCAATGCCAAAACCACCATTCCCAGCTAAATCTGGTGTATGGGGAAAACCAACAATCATTAACAACGTAGAAACTTATGCTAACGTTGCTCAAATTATCAACAATGGTGCTGATTGGTTCAAATCAATGGGTACTGAAAAATCAAGTGGTACAAAAGTATTCGCACTTGGTGGTAAAGTAGAAAACACTGGTCTTGTTGAAGTGCCAATGGGAACTACA
>JAEIGA010011177.1_pt1 | contig 13631 bp, 6 predicted proteins | sample 9270691 | NCBI WGS metagenome assembly JAEIGA01 (sample SAMN17057246, study PRJNA624740) | gut metagenome | biome: biome; isolation source: fecal sample | host: Bos grunniens | place: China: Xizang | collected 2019
AGATTTACGCCTTTCAAAATGGCTTTGCCTTCTACTGAGGCATGTAGATTTTTTATTTCAAGCATACTTCTACAAAAATATTCAAGGCCAAGAGGTCGGCCCAATTGATTCCGGCTTTGTAACATGGCGTGTTACCATGAGTAACATAAGAAGTTACCATCGGTAACATAGCGTGTTACTGCGAGTAACATGAGAAGTTACCATCAGTAACATGGCTCGTTACTTAAGCCGGGAGTTTATCAAGAGGCAAAATTACCTATTTATTTTGACTGCACAAAGGAGAAAGGGCTTTTAGGGATTCACTTCTATCCGCTCGGCGCTGGTTGTAGAAGCGTACTCGGGAGCATAGACACAGACAAGACTACTCAAACTACATTGGTAAAGGCCGGCGCGGTCTGCCACATACTCTTCAGTGAAGCGATGGCGTCCTTTGGAGAATTTCTCAAAATAGTAGGCAGTGGAGGCGTCTCTTACCACTCGGTAGCAAGCCAAGCCGTCTTGCCAGGCAAAACCTGAGAGTGCCCTTGTGGGTTCAAAACATGCCGGACGGGCTGATTTCAGTTCTACGAAGTCGAAGTCTCTGTCTGCTGCCATGTCGAAAACTTGGCGCACCTTCTCCCCTACTTTTATAGAAAAGCCTTTCTGCACTCGTACCCAACTTCCGTTGCGCCACACCTCAAAGTAGCGCTTCAACGAGAGTCCGGCACTCGTGGCCACCACTTCTGTTTCGGGCTGCACAAAGGTGGTTCTTACGCTACCCCACGCCGGAAATTCCTGCTGACTTCGCAATTTTAACTGCGCCTGTTGCGGGGCTTCCAACAAAGGTCTTATGGCGTCCTCGGCCAGCACCTCTCGCACATAACCCAGCTGCACCGGCTGCTTTACCTTATTGCCGACATTGCTAACCACTACTTTTTTATCCGTACCCAAAGAATAGCTGAGCGGCGTCTGATTTGTCAAAGCGGCAACGGCATTGTCTTTATTGCCGGCCATCAGCAGGGCATACACGGCATCGGTGGTGGCGCGCGAGGTTTCCCAGATTTGAGTGCGCTTGGCTTGCAGGAGCCACAGTTGCATCTCCTCCACAACAGCCTCCACATCGGCTACTTCCGAGGCGGTTTCGGATTGCTGCAAAGCCTCTATCGTGGCCACCTGAGTAGGTATTCTGTAAGACAATGTCTGCTGGGCGCGATGCGTATCAAAGTAGCGACCCATTTCGGGGCTTACCACGGTGTATTCCAACAGACTTTTTACATTGCGCTGAGCCGCCTGATTGTATCCTCCATCCGGAAGAAAAACGGAGGCGATGGCTTTTCCGTACATTGTCAGCTGGTGCGACATCTTAGAGGCCTTTTCCAATAAGCCGGAAGCCACTTTGTCGGGCTGCAAGCCCATCAGATGACGCAGATAGAGATAGCGCAAATGCCACTCGCTCGGTGTGACGTCTTTTGCAACCACCAATTTGTCCTTGGCCACTTCCTTCGACAGATACTGGAACGCTGCGTCGAGGCATCTCTCCGCCTTTGTATCTCCGGTCAGCTGCTGTAAGCGGGCCAACAATATGGCGATGTCGCAGGTGGTGTATACATTGCCGGACATTCCTTTATACCAGCTCCAAGAGCCATCTTGATTTTGCAACTGCTCCAACTCGTTGAGTGCAGACTTGCTGCGAACCGCCACAGCCTGGTTGTCAAAAAGGCCCTTCAAGGCCTTGGTGCGCGCCTGCTCGTTCTCGGCCTCACGCAACCAAGGTGTCTCTGCTGCCAAATTGTAGAAATTGTTTTCCAGCAAGCCGCCCATGTTCTCCTCGGGCATTTGCTGCACCACAGCATTTATCTGAGGATGACTCTTGGCTATGTAATCGCCCAAGACCAAGGCATAGTATCGTGTAGCCCACTCTTGGGAACTATGGCAAGGCGACTCGGCAAGCACAGGCAAAGTTGCCACAACATTCCATATAGGGTTGGAAGAAATTTCCAAAGTCAGTTGTCGGTGTGTAGCCTCTTTCGCGTCAAGCAGAGGAGTCAGCGAAACTATTTGGTTTCCTTTTCCTTTCAGAGAGAAAGGCAAGGTGCGCGTCACGCTTGTAGCACCTGAAACGACGGGCAGCAGTATTTCTTCGCCGTCGCTATGTCCTTCTGTCTTTGCGCTGACATGGCATACCAACAAAGGCGCTGCGCTCTTCACTTCATAAGCAAAGGTCAAGGTCTCGCTACCTTGTGCTGCCACCGCAATCTTTTTTCTCTCCGACAGGACCACTTTGTCCGTATCGGCCTCACGCAGTTCGCACACCACTTCGCCCTGCTTCTTTTGGTCAGTCAAATTGCGCACCGTCACAGGCAGCAGGGCTTTGTCGCCCTCACGCACAAAGCGAGGCAAAGCGCCTTGCACCATCCACGGCTTGCGCGCCACTACGTCGGCTTGAAGTTCTCCGTGTTTCATATCCGCCGTGTGGGCCAGGGCATTGAAGCGCCATTTGGTCAAGCTTTCCGGAAGTTGGAATCCAATACTTACTTCCCCTTTGTCGTTGGTGCGCAGGGCGGGATAAAAGAAAGCTGTCTCTTCAAAGTTTGTGCGCAGCTCCATTTCCTCATCTTCGCCTCTGGAGAAGGTCTGCGCCCGCCCGGCGTTATTTTTCCTTGACATGTAAGTAGCCAACATCACCCGGTCGTGCCTTCCGTTTCTCGCAGAGCGAAAACCTACATTGTTCCAGTTAATCGTTGCTCGCTCCGGACACATGAGAGGGCCAATAAAATCTACATCTTGCAGCTCCACATCACTACAATGAGAGGAGTGGCTCGGATTTTGTATTTCCGGACGACTGAAATGCAGAGCATAGTCCCACCACGGATTGTAGACAAAAGCATCTAACGAAGTGTCGTAAAGGCGGGCCATGAGCGAAGCCTTTGCGGGACGGCCGTCGGGGTGCTTTACGGAGATGCGCCACTCTTCTTGCTGACCGGGTGCAAGGGCTGAGCGGAACGAGGTCCATTCCAGTTTCAAATCTTTGTTGGGAATGGGGCGTTGCAAGTTTACTGCCACCTTGTGCTCCACACCATTTTTCCTGAACACAAAACATGCCAGCGCCGAACTGCCATAGGCTTCTTTGTGTTTGAGGGAGAAGCGCAGGATGGAATCGGAGAAGAGCACGTGGCGACTTTCCTGTATGCCTTTTGCAGTAGTAAGATAATAGTGGAGATGTACATTTTTCAGCGACGAGCCTATCAGCACCATAGCCTCATCGCCGGCTTTGTTCTTCTTGACATGCTGCCAGAATTCGGTCTTTTGTGCGGGGCGCTTATCATTCTCTGAGAAGAGTAGGAATTCCTGTTCCAAATCCTCGCCCTCTTTGGAATTGGGCTGACAAAGGCGCAGCTTATACTTGCCCGAAGGCAGTTTCCTCAAGAAGTTCGGTTGAAATCCCTTGCCGGTTTCTACGATGGATTCGGCCATTTTTTGTTTTCCGGAATACACGCGGCACACCACTTTCCCGGCTTGGTTTTCACCCGCGGCATTATTGCGGTACACGACGATTTGCGGCAGTTCTTCTTTCAAAATAGATTCCGGCCACGTGGTCTCAAAATATGTAGGCTGTGTACTTGCGCACACCCACTGACTTGTGAAGGTTGTTTCGCCATTGGGTGCTGTCACCTTGCAGGTAAGTTCGTAGGTGTAGCGCACAAAGCGGCTGGTGGCCTCTGAAGGATTGTAGGCCAATACCACAGGCACTTCGAAGCACCCCTGGGCATCGGCGGTCAGCCTTCCCTCTTCTGTCTTAAAGTTTTCATCGCTGAGTAGTCCCCAAGTTTGTTTTTGTACACTCCAATGTACTTCTGCTCCTTCCAGCGCCATTCCGGTGAGCGTCTCGGCCTTTCCTTTTACCACTACGGTATCGCCCAGGGCATAGGCCGTATTGGGAAGTGTCAGCTCGGCCTTGATGGTGGGGCGCTTGTATTCTTCTACGAGGAAGCCTTTGTAAGAATCTCCGCCGTCATACTTTGCCCGGATTGAAAAATGCCCTAGCAGACAATACTTAGGTAGCGTAAGTTCTCCGGAAACATTGCCGAGGGGGTCGCTGGTAGTTGTCAGCGAGTCGACCACCTTACCGGTTACGTCGCACAACTCCATCTCCACCTGCTTCCCTTGTATGGTTTGCAAGTAATCGCCTTTCTGCTTGAAGAGAACGCCGCCCACCTGCACCTTCTGCTCAGGTCGATAGATGGCGCGGTCTGTAAAGAGCTGCAACTCGGTCTTCTCTCCTTCGGCCTCCTTGCCTGCATGATTTACGTAAAGAGAGAAACCGGGCATCGCCTCATCGCCGGGCATCTGCGCAAAGAAGTGGTGCCCATAGCGGGTGGTTGATTTTATCAGGAAGCCATTTCCGTCTTTCGGCTCATAGGTGCAGAGAGGCTTGTAGTCGCCATCGCATTCTATCACCTTACAGTCTTTCAAGGGAGTGCCATTCTGTGCATCCACCAGGGCGAAGTATACATTTTCTCCATCCCAGATGGGTTCCTGCAAAGCCATTCGCGTCACGAAGAACTGAGCGGAGTGGGTCCCGATACTGTCGTTCATCAGTTGCAGACGATACACGCCGGGCTCGTCAATGGTCAGTTTCACCTCTCCTTTTTGAATTTTATAGGGGGCACTTTTGGGGAAGTTGCAGGTAAGGGTTTTCAGAAGCTGACCCTCTGCTTCCTGCCACCAGTTACTCTGTTGCATAGCGCAGGTGTGAGCATTGGTTCCCAGAGACATGACGCGTAGCACCACCTGCTCGCAGTTGCGCGCTTCGATGGGCACTACGTATTCTTTGCCGGGATAGAGCATATTGGGCACCTTGGCGTAAGTCACGCGCTCTTCTTCTATATTGCGCACCGCCTTTTCCAACTCTGCTGCCCGCTTTTCTTTCTTGTAGAGGCTCCATCCTTTTTGCGCCACCACATAGGCCAGACTGTCATAATATTCTTCCTTTGTGTTGCGCAGGTCGCCAATTGCCTTCTCCCACAGGATATAGGTTTCCACGTTGAGCGGAAGATCCTCGTAATCCTTTGCCAGGGTCTCCAGCCAAGTCAGTTTTTCCGTAAATTGCAGGCACGAGGTCTTCTCCAACAGAGTGCTGAGCTGCGCCGGCCTATTGCCTTGTTTCTCATAAACGGCGGCCACCTTGTCTGCCATAGCCAGGCGGTCCGAAATAGACACATGGCTCTTGCGGATATACTCCAAATAGACAAACATAAGCATATCGTTGCTACCGCTCTTTTTGTCTGTGTTGTCTACCGTGAGCAGTTCTTCATAGCGCGTAGCCGGCACCTCGGCCAGTTTCTCGGCATCTTCAAAGGCGGCTTGCCAATGGGCTTTAGCCTTCAGAGTATTGTCCTTCAGGAGGCTGACGGAGTAACCACTCATCTGTTCGTAGAGTTCTGCCAATGCTGTGTGCCACAGGGCTTTCAGTTCGGGCGTTTGTTTCTTTGCCAGCAAACTATCCATCTCGCCTACGGCCTGCATGGCCTCTTCCACAGAGATTTGCTCCAGACAGTTGCAACGCGCCATCCACATCTTCAACATCTGCGCTTCGTTGCCCTCGGTCTCGGCCTTTTGCTCTATCTTCTCCAAGCAATCCAAGGCCGTGCGCGGAAAGTCATCTGCGATGGCTTCGTTGACTTTTTTCCACAAAGAAGAATAGGGTTCTTTCGGAGTGCACGCCGCAACAATCATGGCAAGAACTAAAAGGAACAGACTCTTTTTCATAGTACAGAACAATAGAGATTGGAAGACATAGACGAATTCTTTGCCCGCCCGCGCTTTGCTAAAAAATACCGGGGAGGCAGCGAGAGCAGACTGGATAGCAAAAGTACATATTTTCTGTACACATTGCAGCTCCACAATGTTTAATAATTCATAAAAAGGGAGGGGAGCGAAATCATGGGTCGGCAAACCGCGAGCCGGGCTTTGGATTTGGAGTGTCGAAGCTACAATTTCGGAGTACTCACAGCCCACTTTTTATAAGCCGTAGATTTCTGTCGTTTCGAAAGTCTGATTTAGGAAAAACTAGGTCTTAGAAAAATTTTCCTAGGTCTTAAGAAATTTTTCGTAGATCAGACTTTCGAAACGCTCAAAAATGGCTACTGATTCTCAGATAGTTACAAAATGGATTTTTAAGGCATGTACCCCTTGAGATTCAAATGCCGAATGACGGCATTAGCTACGCTGCTGCCCGTAGCGTTGGAGCAGCAGTTCGATACCCTTGCGGATGGAGTGGAGACCAAACTGCTCGGGGCATATTTCGTGGAGCGGGAGCCAAAACAAGTCCGCCACATCGTCGGCCGCCGCAAGCTGCGCCTCGTCTTTCAGTGTGCAGCGAAAGAAAAGGTCGGTGGTATGCACCACGAAGTTGGAATAGTTGTACGTATTGGGTTGCGAGAAGAGAAACTCCTCAATGACGGCCTCGGCGCCGGTCTCTTCCTTCACCTCGCGCAGACATCCCTGCTCGGCTCTCTCGCCCGGATCGACAAAACCACCGGGCAGGTCGAGCGTACCCTTGGCGGGGTCGAAAGCACGGCGCGTCACGAGCAAGCGGCCAAGGCTGTCGAAGATGACAGCCACCGTGGCGGCCGAGGCATTGTGGTAATAGGTAAAGCCACAAGCGGCACAGCGCTTGGAGCGCTCATCGTGTTCTTCAAAACAGGCTGCGCCACACTTTGGGCAGTGCCTGAACAGTTTCAAGGGATGCATCTGAGGGTTCTATTATTTATATATGAGTGTGGTGAGGCGCTCGGGGTTGTACACCTCGGCCTCCACATCTTGCAAAGTGTGGGGCGTGAGGCGGTCTATCTCCTCGTAGATATTCTCCACGCGGCGCTGGCAGTTGTAGTGGGCAAAGGTTTTTCCCAGCGCCAAGGCATATCCCTCGCCATTGTCGCAGGAGATGCCTATCTGACCTTTGAGCTGCTTCTTTGCAATGGTCAGTTGCGAGTCGGTGAGCGGGCGGTCGTAGAGCTTTTGCAACTCGCGCACCACCAGTTTGCGGCAGCGCTCCACGTCGTGAATGTCGCAACCGAAGTAGACATTCCAGAAGCCCGTGTCGGGATAGGTGTTCAGGTAGGAGTCTACGGAGTAAACCAAGCCGGCCTTCTCGCGGAGCGAAAGATTCAGGCGCGAGTTCATTCCGGGACCGCCAAGCAGATTATTGAGCAGCAGCATGGCGAAGCGTCGCGGGTCGTTGCCGCCGAAAGCCGGTGAGCCGAGCAATACGTGGGCCTGGTGAGTGCCTTTCTCCACCACGCGTGTCTCGCCCTCACAGCAGTGGCACGCCAAAGCCGCAGGGAGCGGCGCGGACAAAGCGGGGCGCGGCGCCACAAGGCGGAAATTTTTCTCCAACACACGCACGGCGCGGTCAAAGTCCACTTGTCCATAGATATAAAAGATGGCATTCTCCGGGCGATAGTATTTCTCGGCGAAGCGCAAAGCGTCGGCGGTGGTATAGGTGCGCAAGCGCTCGGCAGCACCTAAGATGTCGCGGCCAAGGGGCTGCGCCTTGAAGAGCATGGCCTCGAACTCATCGAAGATAATCTCGGCGGGCGAGTCCTTATAGCTGTCTATCTCGTCGCAGATGACCTCCACCTCCTTATCAATCTCGCGCTGCGGATAGGTGCTCCCGAAGACGATGTCCGTAAGCAAATCGGCGGCGCGCCCGAAGTCCTGACGCAACACGGTGGCGCAGTAGACAGTCTCTTGCTTGTTGGTAAAGGCGTTCAAGTCGCCTCCCACGCGCTCCAAGCCATTGATGATGTGGAAAGCGCGGCGGCGGTGCGTCCCCTTAAAGCTCATATGCTCGATGAAATGGGCCATTCCGGTGTCGGCCTCATCTTCGTGGCGCGTTCCGGCGCAGACTACATAGCCGCAGTATACTACCTCGGAGGCAGAGGCTTCGTGGATGACGCGCAAGCCATTGGAGAGCGTGGCAATATGACAGAGATTGGACATAGATTCTACTTGATTTTTTTAAGGAAGGGTAAGCGGCGCCAGGGCAAGTCGTGGTAAACGATATGTGCCACGAAGAGCAAAATGCAACCTGTGTTGAGCAACAGGCGGAGCCACATGTTTTCTATCCAGTGGGCACCGGCGGTCATCACCGCAAAGAACAGACCTGCGATGAGGACATATACAAAGATGCTGACAAGGGGATAGCGAATGGGGTAGTAGCGCTGGCCCACGAAGTAGCTTAGCAGCATCGCCGTGCCATAACCTGCCACTCCGGCCCAAGCGCAGGCCATGAAGCCATATTGGGGGATGAAGATGATGTTCACAGCAATGAGCACGGCACAGCCTGCGCCGGAAAACCAAGCGCCCCAAATGGTGCGGTCAATCAGTTTGTACCAGAAGGAGAGATTGAAGTAAACTCCCATCATAATCTCGGCGGCCATCACGATGGGCACTACTTTCAAGCCGTCCCAATAGTCGGGCGCGATGATGTACTTGATGATGTCGAGATAGCCTACTACCATCAAGAAGGCCAACAGGGTGAAGATGAGAAAGTACTTCATCGCCTTGGCATAAGTGGCGCGGTTGTCTTCCTCCTTTTGCTTGCTGAACACGAAGGGCTCGTAGGCGTAGCGGAAGGCTTGCGTGATCATCGCCATAATCATGGCTATCTTCACACTGGCTCCGTAGATGCCGAGCTGCACTTTTCCGGCCTCGCCCTCAACGATGCGGGGGAAGATCATCTTGTCGGCGGTCTGATTCAGAATACCTGCGATGCCCAGCACAAGGATGGGCCATGCGTAGGAAAGCATGCGGCGCAAGAGGCCACCATCGAAGCAGAAGCGGAAGCCGCTGAGCTCTCTATAGAAAAAGAGGGTGACAAAGGCGGTGCAGAAAAGATTGATGGCAAAGGCGTAGAGCACGTCCTTACCGTCGAGCGCTACGAAATAAATAAGGTTGAGCGCGATGTTGAGCACGATGAAGAGCAGTTTCAAGGCTGCAAACTTCAAGGGCCTACGCTTATAGCGCAAGTAGGCAAAAGGTATGCTCTGGAAAGCATCGAGCGCTACCACTACTGCCATTATGCCGATGTACTCGGGATGGGCTGCGTAATCGAGAGCGCCGGCTATCGAGGGCAGGAAAGCGAAGACCAGCAACAGGAAAGCCAAGCCGACTGAGCCGACAGCGAGCAAGGTGGTGGAGTAAACGCGCTCGGGTTGCTCCTCGTCCTTATTGATAAAGCGGAAAAAGGTTGTCTCCATGCCGAAGGTGAGGAGCACGAGCAGCAAAGCCACGTAGCTGTACACTTCGGTGATGACGCCATAGCCGCCCGAAGCGGCGGCGAGCTTTGCGGTATATAGGGGCACGAGCAAGTAGTTGAGGAAGCGCCCTACGATACTGCTCAAGCCGTAGATGGCGGTGTCTTTTGCCAAAGATTTGAGTGAGGCCATATAGATTATGGTAAGATGATTTTATCCAAAGAAGAGATAGCAGATGCCAATGGCCGCGAGCACGCCGGCCAAATCTGCCAGCAAGCCGCAAGCCACGGCATGACGCGTGTAGCGCACGCCGACCGAGCCGAAGTAGACGGCCAGAATGTAGAACGTAGTGTCGGTGGAGCCTTGGAAGATGCAGCTGAGGCGGCCCACAAACGAGTCGGCGCCGTAGGTCTGCATGGCATCGACCATCATGCCGCGTGCTCCGCTACCGCTCAGGGGTTTCATCAAGGCCGTAGGCAGAGCGCCCACCCATTCGGCATCGAAGCCGAGTTGCTTGACGCACCATGCCACGCCCTCTATCAGCCAGTCCATAGCGCCCGATGCGCGGAACACGCCAATGGCTACGAGAATGGCAACCAGGAAGGGAATGATGCGGATGGCGGTGTCGAAACCGCCCTTGGCTCCTTCGATGAAGGCGTCGTATACGTTTACCTTCTTTCTCAGTCCGGCCACGATGAAGCAGATGATAATGGTAAAGAGCAGCACATTGGCGCTGGTGGTGCCCACAATGTTCATCGTAGCGCTATCCAGCTGGGCGAAGCCCCAAATGAGGGCGGCCACGCCGGCCGATAGCAGGCCGAGCGTCAGAAGGAGCGTGCGGTTCAGCAGATTGATGCGCTGATACAGACTGGTCACAATGATGCCCGTGAGCGTAGAGAAGAAGGTGGTTATCAAGATGGGGATGAAGATGTCCGTGGGCTGGGCAGCGCCCATCTGTGCGCGGTAGACCATGATGCTTACGGGGATGATGGTGAGGCCACTGGTGTTGAGCACCAAGAACATGATCATCGGGTTGGAGGCGGTGTCTTTCTTCGGATTGAGTTCCTGCAGGCCCTCCATGGCTTTGAGTCCGAGCGGGGTGGCGGCATTGTCCAGGCCGAGCATGTTGGCGGAGATGTTCATAAAGATATTGCCCACCACGGGATGTCCCTTGGGGATGTCGGGAAAGAGTTTGGAGAAGACGGGGCCCAGCCAGCGCGCCAGCACATTGACCACGCCGCCGCGCTCGCCTATCTTCATAATGCCGAGCCATAGCGAGAGCACGCCGGTGAGTCCGAGAGAAATTTCGAAAGCGGTTTTGGCGGTGACGAAGGTGGAGTCCATGATGGCCGGAAACACGGTGGTGTCGCCAAAGAACACCAGCTTGATGGCAGCAATGCCGAAAGCTATCAGGAAGAAGGCTATCCAAATATAGTTGAGCACCATTTTCTTGTAGATTTTAGTCTGCGTGGCAAAGTTAGCATTTTTCTTTTCATGCGGGCGGCTTTCGCCGAACTGCGGCTTCTCATTTTTTGAAAAAACTGCTCCGACGGGCCCATCCTCCCCCATCTCGGCTACTCTACACATTATTATATATATAAGGAGCCATAGGGGGCTATTCCTCGTAGCTTACTAAGAAATAAGTGTAAGTTGGGGGGCAAGAGTCGGGGAGTATTTTCTACCTCTTGACTACTCCTTAGCTCAACAGCTTGACGCTCAAAACCTCCAGCTCTTAATTTCCCGACTCCTTTCCCTCAACTTTTAAAAGTAACACGGCGTGTTACAAGTTGTAACATGGCGTGTTACACTTCGTAACATAGGAAGTTACACATTGTAACATGGCTCGTTACAAAATTTTCTAAACGCCTGCGAGCGCCGCCTCGTGGACCTCGTTTTCGAAAGTCTGATCTGCGAAAAATTCCGCAAGACCTAGGAAAAATTTCTTAAGACCTAGTTTTTCCTAAGTCTGACTTTCGAAAAGGGAGCAAGCCACGGGGTGTGAAACACAGACTTGCCGAGCATAAAAGAATGGGATACGGATTCTATGCGAATGGCAGACTCAAAGCCAAGAGATGGTGCTGTTCTTCGAAAAAAAACTGTAAGGTTCTGACTTTCCTAAAAATAATTTCTAACTTTGTCCCTAATTCCATTAGTGGGCTCCAATGGGACGTCCGCAAGAAGCTTATTGCATCTCTAAACTACATCGATGAAAGAATTTGAACTCATCGCCAAGACCTTTCAAGGACTGGAAGAGGTTTTGGCTCAGGAACTGACCGAACTCGGCGCCAACAACATCCAGATAGGCCGCCGTATGGTATCGTTTACCGGCGACAAGGAAATGATGTACCGCGCCAACTTTTGCCTACGCACCGCCGTGCGAGTACTCAAACCCATCAAGCACTTCAAGGCTGCCGATGCCAACGACGTGTACGACGCCGTGAAGACCATCAACTGGGAAGAATATCTGGACAACACCACCACCTTTGCCGTAGACTCCGTGGTGTTCTCACAAGAGTTTCGCCACTCTAAATTTGTGAGCTACAAGGTGAAGGATGCCATTGCCGACTACTTCCGCGAAACCACCGGACAGCGTCCTAACATCCGCATCACCAACCCCGACGTACGCTTGAACATACATATTGCCGAGAACGACTGTACCCTCTCGCTCGACTCCTCCGGCGAAAGCTTGCACCTGCGTGGCTACCGCGTAGGCTCCGGCGAAGCCCCCATCAACGAGGTGTTGGCGGCCGGCCTCATCAAACTATCGGGCTGGGATTGCGAAAGCGACTTCATCGACCCCTTCTGCGGCTCGGGCACACTGCTGGTGGAGGCGGCCCTCATCGCCCGCAACATCTATCCCGGTATCTTCCGCAAGGAATTCGGATTCGAAAAATGGAAAGACTTCGACCGCAACCTGCTCGACCACATCTACAACGACGACTCGCAGGAACGCGACTTCAACCATAAGATTTATGGCTACGACCTCAACCTGAGAGCCGTGGAAATGGCACAAGCCAATGCCAAGTCGGCCGGCGTAGCCGACTGCGTGGTGGTGGCACAGCGCGACGTGAAAGACTTCGTTCAGCCCGAAGAAAAATCCATGATGATTACCAACCCGCCCTATGGCGAGCGCATCACATCGCCCGACTTGCTCGGCCTGTATCGCACCATCGGCGAGCGCCTCAAACATCAGTTTGTAGGAGGCGAAGCATGGGTCATCAGCTACAAGCAGGAATGCTTTGAACAGATTGGTCTGAAGCCCAGCTTCAAAATCCCTCTCTACAACGGTTCGCTCGACTGCGAATTCAGAAAATACCAAATCTTCGACGGCAAGATGCAGGACTTCCGCGCACAGGGCGGCGAGGTAAAAACCGACACCGAGCGCAAACGCATGGCCGAGAAGGGACGCTTCAAAATGCACCGCGGAGAATTCAACGGTCGCTTTGCCAATGCCGAAAACACTGACGCTGAAGAAGAAAGCTACCGCCTGCTGAAAAACAGACACAGAGAATTTGAACAACGCTTTGGCAACCGAGAACGCGAAGGTGCCGAGAAAAAACAACGCGGCGAGCGCAAAGATTTTGAGCGCGGCGGCAGAAAAGGTTTTGAAAAAAGAGACCGACGCGAAGGCGAGCCAAGAAATGGCGGCCGACGCGAACGACGCGACTTTGACGGCGCAGGAAAAAAGCCCTTCGGAAAGAAACCCTTCGACCGCAAACCCAAAAAGTTTTAGAGCATGAAAATATTTCGGACATTACTCGCAGCCGTAGGACTGCTCTTCGCTATGACACTGATGGCACAGGATAAAAAAAGCTTTACACTCGACGACCTGATGTGGGGCGGCTCCAACTATTGGAACCTACAACCCAAAAACATCTATACCGCATGGTGGGGCGATCGCCTCTTGCAAACCGATGCCGACGATGTGCAAACCTTCTACAATGAGAAGGGTAAAGCGGAAAAGCCTGCTGTGCTCTTCACCGAGGCCGACGTGAACGCTTGCCTCAACCAAGAACAACAAGGCAAGGTGTACAACCTTATGAACGCCCGCTTCCCCTATGCAGACAGCACCCTCGTGTTTCTGCAAACCGGAAAGGTAAACCTACTCTACAACTGGAAGGAAAAACAAATAGCCTGGAACGCACCACGCATGGCCGGCAGCAGTCACCACGACTTCTGCTTCGCCAGCCGACAAGAGGCCTATGTAAAAGACTGGAACCTCTACATCACAACACAGGACGGACGCACCCTGCAAGTGAGCAAGGACGGCTCGCGCGAACTGCAATACGGATGCAGCGTTCACCGCGATGAATTCGGCATTCACAAAGGCACCTTCTGGAGCCCCGACGGCAAAAAGTTGGCCTTCTACAGAATGGACCAAAGCATGGTGAC
>JAEIGA010011178.1_pt1 | contig 13630 bp, 9 predicted proteins | sample 9270691 | NCBI WGS metagenome assembly JAEIGA01 (sample SAMN17057246, study PRJNA624740) | gut metagenome | biome: biome; isolation source: fecal sample | host: Bos grunniens | place: China: Xizang | collected 2019
AAGAGAAGTGGCTTTCACCAATCATAGAATCTTTCATAGAAGCAGCAAGAGAGGTTTTTGCTGAAAAAGGGAATAAAATGTTTTAGTATTTTTCAAGATTGTTACTCTAGTTGAGCTGTGAAAAACAGCCGCCTCCATAAAGAAAGTGGCCGTACTTGTTATTGAATGAACGTCCCAATAGTTGAATACAAGGAACCCTCTTCATTTAATGGCAACAATAAATAGGCGTTTTCCAGAAACGACAATATCATATACGGAAGATCGCCTTCTCCATCATGATTCAGACTTTTTTATCATTGTATCTTTGATGCCAAGTCTCCCTGGTTAACCTATGTTCATGTCGGCTAATACCCAAAGACGAATCTTAATGAAAAATAAAAACAGGCGAAAACATTCGTTTTCCGCCTGTCCCTTCTATAAGCAAACTTACTAGAAAGCTCTTAAGCAAATGTTCGCTCTTCATATTCCTTAATAGAATCCTCATATTGCATGGTCAAGGATATTTCATCCCAGCCATTTGTGAGCATATTCTTCCAGTATGGATGGATGTCAAATGACACCGTGAATCCACCCCCAGCAGTGAGCTTCTGCTCCGGTAAATCAACCGTGATTTCCGCCTTTTGGGTGCGAATATGCTCCTTCAGCGCAGAGAGCGTTTCCTTTTGCAGGGTGATGGGCAGAATGCCGTTTTGCAGGCAGTTCTGATGGAAGATATCCGCAAATGAAGAAGCAATAACGACTTTAAAGCCATAATCACCGAGCGCCCATGGAGCATGCTCCCTTGATGAACCGCAGCCAAAGTTCTCACCAGCCACCAATATGGTCGCCCCTCGGTTCTCCTCCTTGTTCAGCTCAAATTCGGGGCGTTCGACATTTTCCGCTTCATAGCGCCAATCGTAGAATAAGAAACGGCCGAACCCTGTCCGTTCAATCCTCTTCAGGAATTGCTTCGGGATGATTTGGTCTGTATCTACATGGTCCCGGTCCATAATGACCGGTTTGCCTGAAAAAATCGTCATACGTTCCATCTTAGTTCACGCTCCCTTCACTGACGATGCCCTCTAGTTCCCTCACATCAACAAATCGGCCATACAGCGCCGCGGCGGCAGCCATTTTCGGGCTGACGAGATGCGTTCTTGCCCCAGATCCCTGCCTGCCCTCGAAATTACGATTGGAGGTGGAGGCACAATGTTCTCCTGGCGGAACGACATCCGGGTTCATGCTCAGGCACATGCTGCAGCCTGCCTCTCTCCATTCAAAGCCAGCGTCCTTAAAGATGCTGTCTATGCCTTCCTCTTCGGCTTTCTTTTTGACCCTTTGCGAGCCCGGAACAACAAGGGCACGCACACCCTCTGCCACCCGTTTTCCCCGGAGCATCTCAGCTGCCTCCCTTAAATCCTCCATGCGCGAATTCGTGCAGGAACCGATGAAGACATGCTGCACAGGAATCTCCCTGATTTCCTGCCCTTCTCGAAGTCCCATATACTCGAGTGCCCGCTTCAAGGAACGCGCAGCTGATTCATCAAGGTCAGAAGCGACTGGGACACATCCATCTACCGGGCTGCACATGCCAGGATTTGTTCCCCAGCTGACCATTGGCGAGATATCCTCACCGCGAATCTCAATGACTTGATCATATTCAGCATCCTCATCACTGGCAAGCGCAGCCCATTCATTCCTGTAACGTTCAAATTCATCCGGATCTGGCGCATATTTACGCCCCTTCATATAAGAGAAGGTTGTTTCATCCGGGCTGACGAGCCCTGCACGAGCTCCGCCTTCAATTGTCATGTTACAAATGGTCATACGCTCTTCCATTGACATATGGCGAACAACATCACCCGCATACTCCAAAATATGGCCGGTGCCAAAATGAACGCCATTTTGCGAGATGATATAAAGAATGACATCCTTAGCCGTCACTCCCGGCTTCAATCGGCCATTGATTTCTACTTTCATCGTTTTAGGCTTATTTTGCCAAATCGTTTGAGTGGCGAGAACATGCTCCACTTCACTCGTGCCAATTCCAAAAGCCAAGGCGCCGAATGCGCCATGCGTCGAGGTATGGCTATCCCCGCAAACAATCGTCTTGCCTGGCCAAGTCAGACCAAGATCTGGCCCGATTACGTGAACGATTCCTTGGTCTTCACTGTCAAGCCCGGCAAGAGGCACCCCAAACTCGCTGCAGTTTCGCTCAAGGGCACTCATTTGCTTCTTCGCGACATCATCCGTGACGACGAAGCGATTGATTGTCGGGACATTATGGTCCATCGTCGCGAAGGTCAAATCCGGACGCCGGACCTTCCTTCCTTTCAGTCTTAAACCTTCAAATGCCTGAGGAGAGGTCACTTCGTGCACGAGATGCAGGTCGATGTATAATAAATCCGGTTTGCCCTCCTCTTTACGAACAATATGTTTATCCCAGATTTTATCAATAATCGATTTTCCCATCGTAAACCCTCCTCCTTGAACTTTTGGTTACTCGTTACGCATAAGCGTCCATTATGTGAAAAATGGCGTCCTTTTGTAGAATTTCTTCTTTAATAGCTTCTACCATCTCTGAGGTTGAATATGGTATTCCATTACCTGTCAGATCGGCTGTCCTCCTGCCCGAATCGAGAATACTCCTGACCGCCTGCTCCACCGCATCAGCCTCTTCTTCCCATCCAAAGGAATGACGAAGCATGGAAGCACCAGAGAGAATCATGGCAATCGGATTTGCCATATTCATGCCAGCAATATCCGGGGCAGACCCATGAATAGGTTCATATAAATGAAGCCCGCACTCAGAAAGACTGGCGGAAGGCAGCATGCCGAGTGACCCTGTAAGGACACTTGCCTCATCGCTTAAAATATCGCCAAACATATTCTCCGTGACGAGCGTGTCAAATTGTCTTGGGTTCTTAATTAATTGCATGGCCGCATTATCGACAAGCATATGCTCAAGGGTCACTTCGGGGTAGTCATTTGCCACTTCTTCAGCGACCTCCCGCCACATACGGCTTGACTCCAGGACATTCGCTTTATCCACTGATGTAACCTTTTTGTTTCGGGAGGAAGCTAGTTCAAAGGCAAGCTTCATGATTCGCTTCACTTCCTCACGCTCATAGTAGAGGGTATCTACAGCCGCCTCCATGCCATCTCGATACGTTCTCTCACTCGGTTTCCCGAAATAAAGACCGCCCGTCAATTCTCTGACAATCAGAAAATCTGTTTCTTCGATAATTTCTTTCTTTAAGGGGGAAGATTCTAACAAGCTCGCATAATAGTTGATTGGACGCATATTGGCATACAGGTTCAGTTCCTTGCGGATTTTCAGCAAGCCTTGTTCCGGTCTTTGCTCAGGCGGATTTTCATCCCATTTCGGCCCGCCGACAGCTCCAAGCAAGATGGCATCACTTTGCCTGCAAAGAGCAAGCGTGTCATCTGGAAGCGGGGTTCCCACGCGATCGATTGCACATCCTCCTATCAGTCCGTAATGAAAGGTGAATTCATGCCCAAAACGTTCCCCGATAGCCTTGAGGATTTCGACCGCTCCCTTTGCCACTTCCGGACCGATACCGTCGCCTGGTAATACAGCAATGTTCTTCTTCATTTCGAAATCCTCCTCCTAAAATTTAGTTCATCAAAGCAATCGAAGCTCTTTCTTCCATCATGATTGCCCGGTTAATGGCGTTCAAGTATGCCTTCGCAGAAGCCTCTAAAACATCCTGTGCCAATCCCCGTCCGCTTGTCTCCACCCCCTCATACGTCACCTTCACGAATACTTGGGCAAGTGCGTCCCGTCCGGCTCCAACAGATTGTATGCGATAATCCTTTAATGTGACCGGCTTATTCATGCAGCGTTCAAGTGTATTATATAAAGCCTCTATGCTTCCTGCGCCCGTTCCGGCTTCCTGAATCGTTTCATTGTCCATGCCTGAGAGCGTAACTGTTGCGGTAGGAATTTGGTTTGTTCCATATTGGACCTGGATGGAGGCCAAATCATAGTATCCGCCCTCTTTTGTTACCTTCTCCTCGAGCACGAGTGCGACAATATCATCATCCGTCATCTCTTTCTTGCTGTCCGCAAGGCTCTTGAATACCTTGAATAACTGATTCATTTCCTCATCCGATACCGTGAATCCAAGCTCTTTGATCTTCGTACGGAACGCATGTCGTCCGGAGTGCTTGCCGATTACCATCGAATTGGAGCTTAGTCCCACTGTTTCCGGCTCAATGATTTCATAGGTCGTTTTCTCTTTCAGCACACCATCTTGGTGAATGCCAGATTCATGTGCGAAGGCATTTTGGCCGACAACCGCCTTGTTTGGCGGAATAACCATGCCAGTCAATTTGCTCACAAGCTCACTCGTCCGTTTAATTTCACTTAGCACAAGCCTTGATTCCGCTTGATAAAAGTCTTTTCTTGTATAAAGGCCAAGCACGACCTCTTCTAATGCCGTATTGCCGGCACGCTCCCCAATCCCATTGATCGTTCCTTCAATTTGGGTTACACCCGCTAGGATAGCTGCCATCGAATTAGCTGTCGCCAGTCCTAAATCATCATGGCAATGCGCCGATAGCTTAATTCGCCCTATGGATGGCACATTGGTTTGTAAATACTTAAATACCTCTGCATATTCCCTCGGTGTGATATAGCCGACCGTATCAGGAATATTAATAATCTCCGCTCCTGCTTGGATGGCCTCCTCTACGATTCTTGCGAGAAACGGAAGCTCTGTCCGGCAAGCATCCTCAGCTGACCACTGGACCACCGGGAAAAACCGTTTAGCATATTTAATAGAAGCGACAGCCGCTTCCACGACCTCATCCTCTGTCATCTTCAATTTATATTGGCGATGAATAGGCGATGTCGCCAAGAATACGTGAATGCGAGGGCTTGCTGTGTTTTTCAGGGCTCGCCATGCTGCATCAATATCCGATTGGGCAGAGCGGGCTAGCGCTGTGACCGTGGAGCCCTTCACCACCTCGGCAATCTGCTTCACGGATTCAAAATCACCTTGGGAAGCGGCCGGGAAGCCAGCCTCGATAATATCGACGCCCAGCCTCTCTAGCTGCCTCGCAATCTCGATTTTTTCCATACTGGTCAACGTAACGCCAGCGGACTGTTCCCCATCCCTTAATGTGGTGTCAAATATCTCAATTTTTCGCACTAGTCACCACTTCCTTCTGCTTCTTTTGCTGCTCATTGATAAATGGCATCATTTGGCGCAGCTCCCTGCCTACCTGTTCAATCGGATGGGCATTTTCTTGTGCCTGAGTCGCATTGAAAACCGGTCGGTTCACCTGATTTTCAACCAGCCAGCCTTTGGCGAAAGTTCCATTTTGGATTTCCTTCAGCACTTCTTTCATTTCTTCTTTTACTTGAGGTCCGACAACGCGCGGACCGGAGACGAAATCACCCCATTGCGCTGTGTCTGAAATGGAATAGCGCATGCCTTCCATTCCTCCTTCATACATCAGGTCAACGATTAATTTCAGTTCATGCAGACACTCGAAGTAGGCAAGCTCCGGCTGATAGCCGGCTTCTGTCAATGTTTCAAAGCCCGCTTTTACGAGAGAGGTTAACCCGCCGCATAATACAGCTTGCTCCCCGAATAAATCCGTTTCTGTTTCTTCCTTAAAGGATGTCTCGAGCGCCCCCGCCCTTAATGCGCCAATTCCTTTCGCATAGGCCAGCGCCAATTCACTCGCCTCACCTGAAACATCCTGATGGATGGCAAACAATGCCGGTACCCCTGCCCCTTGTTCATACGTTCTTCTCACCAAGTGACCCGGTCCTTTTGGAGCAACTAAGGATACATCCACATAGGAAGGCGGCACGATTTGATGGTAATGCACGTTAAACCCGTGAGCGAACATCAATGTATGCCCTTCGCGTAAGACCGGTTCAATTTCTGCTTTATAAACCTTCGTTTGATGCTCATCCGGAAGGAGAATCATGATGATATCGGCTTCCTCACTCGCCTCCCTAACTGACTTCACATCGAAGCCGTCACGACTCGCCTGATCCCATGATTTCCCCGGCCTTAGACCGATGATGACATCCATCCCGCTATCCCTTAAGTTCTGCGCATGAGCATGCCCCTGTGAACCATATCCAACGACTGCGATTTTCTTCCCTTTTAATACAGCTTCATTTGCTTCATTCTGATAGTACATTTTTGCCATAATTGATCTCTCCCTTTCCTTATTAAACGATTGAATAATTACGATTTCCTTGTCCTGCGGGCTGTGTGCCTCGCGCAAAAGCGGTCGTTCCTGTTCTCGCAATCTCTTTAATCCCGTATGGCTTGATTAACTCTATGAAGGCTTCAATCTTATTCGTCTCTCCTGTAAGCTGAATGACGAGACTATCTTTGCCAATGTCTATGATGGAAGCTCGGAACGGCTCAATCAGTGAATAAATTTCGCTTCTTGTTGCCGGCAATACGGCTACCTTAACCAAGGCAAGCTCTCTGGCGACAACCGATTGATCCGTGATGTCCTGGACCTTAATCACATCGATTTGCTTGTTTAGCTGCTTGGTGATTTGCTCCGCGATCTGCACACTTTCAACGTTAACAATACAAGTGATTCTCGACCTGTCTTCAATTTCAGAATGTCCAACCGTGATGCTTTCAATATTGTAATTCCGCTTAGAGAACAGATTCGTAATCCGGTTCAATACCCCTGGTCTGTTCATGACGGTCAGTGTTATGATTCGTCTCATCTCTTCTTCACTCCCACCATCTCGTTGATTCCCTTGCCTGGGGCAATCATGGGATACACATTCTCTTCCGGTTCTACATACACATTAATTAACACTGGCTTATGTTCAGGGAATTCTTCTGTGAAGGCTTGCCTCACTTCCTCTTCCGTCCTTGCGTCAATCCCTTTGATTCCATATGCTTCTGCCAGTTTGCTGAAGGATGGCTGTGAAGCAAAAACGCTTTGTGAATACCGGGAGTCATAGAAGATTTCCTGCCACTGCCGGACCATACCCAGTGAGCCGTTATTCAAGATAATGATTTTGATAGGGAGGTTCTGCTCCGCAATCACCCCTAGTTCCTGAATGGACATCTGCACTCCCCCATCACCATTGATGGAGATGACAAGATCATCTGGTTCTGCGATTTGGGCACCAATGGCAGCGGGTAATCAAAAACCCATCGTGCCAAGCCCACCGGAGGTCACCCATGCATTCGGCCTTTTGAATGGATAATATTGGGCCGCCCACATTTGATGCTGACCGACATCTGTTGTCACGATTGCATCACCCTTGCTAAGCTCATAGATCAGCTCCATGACACACTGCGGTTTCAAGGCCTTCGAATCTTCTTTCTCGTAATGGTATGGAGCCTCCTTAAGCCAAGCGTGAATCTGCTTTCTCCATGGCTCACTGCCTGAGCGTTTGCCGTTCTGCTTAATGAGCTGAAGCAGCGCTTGCTTTGCATCTCCTACGACCGGAATCGCCGTTGGGACATTTTTGCCAATCTCCGCCGGGTCAATATCGATATGGGCCACTGTTGCGTATGGAGCAAACCTCGACAGGTTCCCTGTAAGCCTGTCATCAAAACGGGCTCCGATATTGATGAGAAGATCGCATTCATACATGGCCATGTTTGCCGCATAAATGCCATGCATACCGCCCATCCCAATATAGAGCGGATGCTCCGGAGGGAAGGTACCTAGACCGAGCAATGTGTTAACGACCGGGATTTGCTGCTGTTCTGCAAATTCCAGCAATTGCTTAGAAGCCTTTGCATGCAAGACACCCGCTCCCGCTAAGATAAGCGGTTTCTTGCTTGAGCTGACAGCTTCGACAAGGCGCCTGATTTGCAAATAATTCGGTTCGGTTGTTGGCTGATAACCGGGAAGGGAGATGCTCTTTGGCTCTGTTTCCTCTGCCACAAGCGTAGCGATATCTTTTGGTATATCAATCAAGACGGGGCCGGGTCTGCCCGTTGACGCAATATAGAATGCTTCTTCCACTATTCGAGGGATATCTTTCGTATCCCGAACTTGATAATTATGCTTCGTTACCGGTGTGGTAATCCCTACGATATCCGCCTCCTGGAAGGCATCCGTCCCAATTACCCCTGTTCCTACCTGACCGGTGAAAATAACAAGCGGCAAGGAGTCCATCATCGCATCCGTTATGCCTGTGACAAGATTTGTCGCACCTGGCCCTGAAGTTGCAATCACAACCCCAGGCTTGCCGCTTATTCTCGCATAACCTTCTGCCGCATGAATGGCTCCTTGCTCATGCCGGGATAACACATGCTTCAATCCCGCCTGATAGAGAGAATCGTAAATGGGTAAAACGGCTCCTCCCGGATAACCAAATAACACTTCCACTTTCTGCCTCTTCAATGCATTGATTAACATCTCGGCCCCGCTGATTCTTGAGCTAGACTGCACTTCCTTTTCAGCAAGAGCTGCTTTTTCCATCATGGAATCTCCCTCCCGATTTGTGATATTTTCCGCCAGACTCAGATTTATTTGAGAATAAAAAAAGCCTCTTCATCCCTGACGTTTCTTGATTGAAACGCAAGGGATGAAAAGGCTTATCTCCTCTCCATGGTACCACCCTCATTCATGGCCAAAACTAACCGCCATGCACTCGACTTCTTTGGTAACGGGTTTAGGAAAAACCCGGCCTGCATTACTCAACTTTTTTCACACAGGCACTCCAAGGTGAGTTCATAGATGGAAACAGCACCGGCTCTCAGCCTTCCCCGGCTCTCTGTATCTGTTCACCCCATCTACTACTTATCCTTTTCATTGATTTAGCACATATATACTTATTTAGTAAAGTTCATTTAATTTACCAAATACAAGAAACTTTGTTGTTGAAACTTATAATACGACCTCAGAAAAGAAGAGTCAACTGATTTTTCACAATTATTTGATAATTTAGTTTATTCGGAAATAAATGTAATCGTTTACATTCTTGATTTGATAGCATTTGCTCTACTGTAAATTTTTTCAGTCAAAAAGCAAAAGACTCAACGCAAAATGCGCATGCTCCCCTAAAACAGGAGCATGCGTCCTCATCTTATATATCTAAGAGGTTTGCACATTCTTGAACTGGCTTTCATACATATGGCGGTACTGCCCATTTAGATTCATCAGTTCCTCATGGCTGCCCTGTTCCATAATACGGCCGTCATCAATAACCATGATGGTATCAGCCTCGCGGATTGTAGATAACCGGTGGGCAATCATAAAGCTCGTCCTTCCAGCCATGACTGTCCGCATAGCGTTCTGGATGGCAAGCTCTGTTCTGGTATCGACGCTGCTTGTCGCTTCATCGAGAACCATGATAGCCGGGTCAGAGAGAATGGCTCGGGCTATCGCAAGCAGCTGCCGCTGTCCTTGGCTAAGATTTCCCCCGCTTTCAGAGAGAATCGTCTCGTACCCGTTAGGCAGCCTCGTGATGAAATAATGGGCATTGGCCATTTTTGCCGCTTGCACCACTTCATCATCCGTCGCATCAAGCCGGCCGTATTTGATATTTTCCTTGATCGTACCCGTGAACAAGTAGGTATCCTGAAGAACAATGCCAAATGTATTGCGCAGGCTTTCCCTCGTGAAATGGCGGATATCGGTCCCATCAATCGTAATGCGGCCCGATTTGACATCATAAAAACGAGTTAATAAATTAATGATTGTAGTTTTGCCTGCTCCGGTCGGACCAACAAGAGCGATATGGCTCCCTGCCCTTGCTTCAAAGCTGATGTCATTCAGGATAGGGGACTCTTTTTTATAACCAAAGCTAACCCGCTCAAAGCGTACCTCTCCCTTCGCTCGCGATAAGGAAAGGGCTCCAGGCTTATCCGCCGCTTCTTCTGACTCGTCGATGACCTGGAACACACGCTCAGCTCCGGCAACCGCTGATTGAAAAATATTAAAGATATTGGCCAAATCATTTAACGGCCGTGTGAATTGCCTGGAATAACTGATAAAGGCAGCAATAACTCCCACCGTAATGGAGCCGTTAACGGCCAAGACACCTCCGACAATCGCGACAGACGTCAGCCCTAGATTATTGATGACATTCATGATTGGCATGAGGAAACCGGACCAGATTTGCGCCTTGCGTCCTAATTCATATAACCTGCCGTTGATCTCGTCAAAAGTCGAGATGACCTCTTCTTCATGATTGAAAGCCTTCACGATCAAGTTGCCGGAGATTGACTCCTCGATATGGCCGTTCAATCGGCCCAGATGCTTCTGCTGCTCCCTGAAAAGAACCCTCGTCCTTGTTGCGATTGTTTTTGTCAGCAGATACATGAGCGGGATTGTCACGCATGCAGCCAGCGTCAAAATGGGACTGAGGACGAGCATCATAACAAAGGAGCCTGTAATCGTGATGACTCCGCTCATCAGCTGAGTCGTTGACTGTGAAATACTTGTACTGACATTGTCGATATCATTCGTAACGCGGCTCATCATGTCTCCATGAGTATGTGTATCATAATAGGAAATGGGCAATTTATTCAGTTTACGGAATAACGATTCCCTCAAAGAGCGGACAACGCGCTGGGAGATCCCTGCCATCATCCAGCCTTGCAAAAGCGCAGCGATTCCGTCTGCCACATACACGATCGCAAGAATGATGACAAGCCAATGCAAAAGAGAAAGGTCTACCTGCCTCCATTCGAGTGTGTCAACCGTCCGTCCAATCCAATAGGGGACAAACAAACTAATGCCGGCGCTTATCATGACAAATAGAAGGACGATCCATAAGCTTCGTTTCTCGCTCCCGAAATATCCCCAAATTCGCTTCAATGTCCCGATAAAGTCTTTTGGCTTCTCGGCGGCAGCAAACCTTGCTCCCCCATGCCCTCTTGGCGGCCCTGTTGGAAGCGTTCCTTTATTCTGGTTAGTTGACTCAGCCACTAGTTTCCATCTCCGTTCCTAATTGGGATAGGATAATTTCCTTATAGACAGAATTGCCCTTGGCCAATTCCTCATGCTTGCCGGCCCCGGCAATCTTTCCGTTCTCCATAACGATGATATGGTCCGCATCCATGACGGAGGTAATTCGCTGGGCAATCAGGAAGATGATTTTCCCTTTTCCATCCTCGCTGAGCGCCTCCTTTAACCGTTGTTCAGTCACAGCATCAAGTGCGCTTGTCGAATCGTCCAATATGAGAATCGGCGCATCCCTCAATAAAGCCCGCGCTATCGAAACCCTCTGTTTCTGTCCTCCCGAAAGATTTACCCCGCCTTGGCCCAGCTGCGTATCATACCCTTCCGGCAGGCGAGTGATGAACACATTTGCCTGAGCGATGCTTGCTGCATGCTGGATTTCATCCATATCGGCATCCGCTTTCCCCCAGAGGATATTCTCTTTTATCGTGCCGGTAAACAGCGTCGATTTCTGCGGGACATAGGCGATTTGCTCCCTTAACCTCTTTGAATCCATCGCACGGATATTCTCACCGTTTATGTAAATCGACCCTTCGGAAGGTTCATATAGTCTTAGAAGCAAATTCACAAGGCTGCTCTTTCCAGCACCAGTCGACCCGATAATCCCTATCGTTTCTCCGGGTTTGGCACTCAAAGATACATCCTTTAAGACATACTCGCCTGTGCCGTGATAGGAGAAGTAAACATGTTCAAACACGACCCCTTCCTGGCGGATGCTTGCTTCTTCTGCTTTCACCTCTAAAGGATTGTTTGTCCCAAGCACTTCACCGATCCTGCCAGCGGAAACCCGGGCACGTACAAACATGTTGAAGATCATGGTAATCATCATAAGGCTGATGAGAATCTGGGTCATATAGTTCACATAAGCGACCACTTCACCGACCTGCATTTGACCATCGTTGATATTCCAGCCGCCAGCCAGCAAGACCAGTACAATACCAAAATTGACCGTAAGGGAGATACCCGGACTGAAGATTGACATGATACGCATGGCTTTCATCGATGTACCAGACAATTGCTCATTCTTCTCATCAAACCTCGACTGCTCAAAACGGCCGCGATTGAAGGCACGGATGACCCGAATTCCCGAGAGAAACTCCCTTACCACACCATTCAGCCGGTCGGTCGCCTTTTGGACGCGCATAAAGAACGGCAAACTGATTTTCACATTCAAAACGATGATTAGCGCGACAATCGGGATGACAAGCAAAAGCACCCAGGAGATGGAGGCATTAAGCCTAACTGCCATGAAGATGCTCCCCAAACAGACAAGCGGCGCCTTAACCATGATTCTCATCAATCCATTCACGAACATCTGCACCTGATTGACATCATTCGTCAGCCTTGTTACCAGAGAGGAGGCCTCAAATTGATTCATTTCTTCAAGCCTTAAGGACTGGATTTTCCGATATAGGTCTGAACGAAGCTCTGCCCCGAGCTTTTGCGACAGATTGCTTGAGATGATATTCCGGATGATGGCCCCGAGTGCGCCGATTCCTGTCACCAAAAGCATCATTCCGCCCATATTGAGTACATATTCGAGATCACTATTTGCAACACCATTATCAATAATGGAAGCCAATATCGTTGGAAGAAGCAAATCGCAAATCGCCTCTATCATCAAAAAGACAATGGCTACCGAAAATAAAAAGCCGTACTTCTTGATATATTTCTTATAATGCCTCATTCACTCACCCTCTTCCTGCTGACACGCATACATACCCTTATTTTGCTAAAATCCTTTTCATCATACAAGTAAAAAAGCCCGGGACTAAATGTCCCGGGCTTTCTTGGTTAATCACCTTGTTTTTTCAAATAGATATATACTGGGTAACCGATAGCTGTAATCGCTAGCCCAATTAATGAATAGAGCGTGTCACTAACAATCGTGCAAACCAATATATAGACACCGCCTATTATACCGACAAGCGGCACAATCGGATAAAGCGGTACACGATATGTCGGCACTAAATCTGGGCGCTTCCTGCGCAAAATAAATACGCCGTAAATAGCGAGCACAAAGAAAATCCATACGGCAAATAACGCAAGTGTTGATAAAGTATTGAATGACCCTGAGAATATATAGATAATGGCAATCGCCACTTGGAAAATGTATACGTTGATTGGTGTGCTCGTACGTTTCTCAACGCGGCTAATGACATGGTGGAACGGGAAGATCTTGTTCTCTGCCATGGCAAACGGTACACGCACGGTCGTCATCAGGTACCCATTTAATGTTCCAAAGATAGAAATCAGAATTCCGATTGAAATGAGCATAGAACCGGCGCTGCCGAATAAGATTTGGGCAGCATCAGAGGCCACATTCTCCGCCCCGACGATTTGCGCTGGAGTTAACACGGATAAGAATGCAACATTGATTAAGACATAAGCCGCAATAATAATCGTCATCCCTAAGAAAATGGAGCGCGGCAAGTCACGCTTAGGGTCTTTCATCTCACCCGCCATATTGCCCACACTAATCCATCCTTCATAAGCAAAAAGCGTCCCGAGCATAGCTACACCAAACGTGGCAAAAGAAAACCCATGCACTGGTTCCCCAGAGAATACAGGAGTAGCTTCGTTAACACCGTGGATAATACCAAAGATGATGATAAAAGCAATGGGAATCATTTTAGCAATCGTGGCAATTAACTGTATCCGGCTTCCGAGCTTTGTTGAAATGACATTTAGCACAGTCACAAAGAGC
>JAEIGA010011179.1_pt1 | contig 13630 bp, 11 predicted proteins | sample 9270691 | NCBI WGS metagenome assembly JAEIGA01 (sample SAMN17057246, study PRJNA624740) | gut metagenome | biome: biome; isolation source: fecal sample | host: Bos grunniens | place: China: Xizang | collected 2019
CTTATCATTGCATTTTACGCATACCGATGTACCTAATATGTCGGTTAGCTTAACATCAATTGACTTTCTTGATGTTGTTGCTTTCTTTGCAATAGTATCTGTTGCTTCATTTATCTGCTTAACACGCTCTTCAACCTTTCTTACTGAATATCCAAATTTTCTCAGTTCGTGGAAGAGTGCAAGCTGTTTTATCGGGTCGTCAATAGCGAGCAATGCTCTGGCATGTCCCATATCAATCAGCTTGTCTTTTAAAGCAACTTGAATTTCAGCAGGGAGTCTTAACAGACGTATATAATTGGCTACAGTTGCGCGTTTCTTACCTATTCGGGTGCTTAACTGCTCTTGTGTCATATTATATACTTCCAGCAGATTCTGGCATGCCAATGCAACTTCCATTGCATTCAAATCCTCACGCTGAATGTTCTCAATGAGTGCCATCTCCATAACATTCTCATCGTCTGCAGTACGAATATATGCAGGAATAGTCTCCAGATTGGCTATTGTGGCAGCTCTAAAACGGCGCTCGCCTGCTATAATCTGATATTCGTTCTCCTTTATTTTGCGTAAAGTTATAGGCTGAATGATTCCTATTTCACGTATGGAATCTGCAAGTTCCTGAAGACGTTCTTCGTCAAATTCTCTACGAGGTTGGTCCGGGTTTGCATATATCTGCTTAAGGGGTACTTCGTTTATTGAAGAAGAACCCTCTGTTTTTGTGTAATCTGTAGAGATTAATGCGTCCAAACCTCTACCTAAGGCTGATTTCTTTATTGCCATATTCTTTTAACTGTTTTTTCTCAATAGTTCTTGTGCCAATGCCAAATAGTTCTGCGCTCCTTTTGAATCGGCATCGTACATAATTGCAGGCAGGCCATAACTTGGCGCCTCGCTTAATCTGATATTTCTGGATATGATTGTTTCAAACACCAATTCTCGGAAATGTTTTTTTATCTCTTCTTTAATTTGGTTGCTTAAACGTAATCTGGAATCGTACATAGTAAGCAAGAAACCTTCTATGTCTAATTCAGGATTTAGTTTGCTTTTGATTATCTTGATGGTATTCAATAATTTGCTGATTCCTTCCAATGCAAAATATTCGCACTGTACCGGTATGATTATTGAATCGGCAGCAGTAAGCGAATTAACAGTAATAATACCTAATGATGGAGAGCAATCTATGAATATATAATCGTAATCGTCCTTTAGAGGAGCCAGAATCTGTTTTAGCACGAGTTCTCTATTCTCCATATTCATCAGTTCAAGTTCGGCACCCACCAGATCTATGTGTGAAGGGATTACATCTAAACCCTCTACGCACGATTTCTGTATTGCATCTTTTGCTTTGCAACTTCCTATCAGGCATTCGTAAACAGATAACTCTACCTGTTGTATGTCAATACCTAATCCCGATGATGCATTTGCCTGTGGATCTGCATCTACTACCAATACTCTCTTTTCAAAGGTTGCCAATGATGCAGATAAATTTATAGTGGTTGTAGTTTTGCCTACACCACCTTTTTGATTTGCCAAAGCTATGATTTTTCCCATACTGTTTGAATTAGAATGTAAAAGTACACTAAACTAAACGAAGAACAAAATAAGCAAGCTTATTTTTTTTACGAATTGCTTTTGCCTTATAAAAATACGCTAAACTGATATGCTACTTTAGCGGATAAAAGAAAAAGTAGTATCTTTACAAAAAAAATAGAGTAATGAGATATTATTTGGTAGCAGGCGAAGCATCCGGAGATTTACATGCCTCAAATTTAATGAAAGCAATATTACAGAAAGATTGTAATGCGGATTTCAGATTTTTTGGTGGCGATAAAATGCAAACTGTTGGAGGCACTCTTGTCAAACACTATAAGAATTTGGCATATATGGGTGTATGGCCTGTACTGACTCATCTGCGTACTATTTTGACAGGAGCAAAAATATGTTTTGATGATATTGCGGAATGGAAACCGGATGTGGTAATTCTTGTGGATTATCCGGGATTCAATCTCTCTATAGCTAAGCAGGTTAAACATAAACTTAACATTCCTGTATATTACTATATCTCACCAAAATTGTGGGCCTGGAAGAGCTATAGGATAAAGAATATTAAACGTGATGTGGACAAACTATTCTCCATACTACCGTTTGAAATAGAGTATTTTGCAAAACATGACTACGCTATTGATTATGTTGGCAATCCTTGTGTGGATGCTGTTTATGAATACAAATCAATTATTGATAATCAGAAATCAGCAGCGGGTAGCGATAGTAAAGTTTTGGCGCTGTTGGCAGGAAGCAGAAAACAAGAAATTAGCAGAAATCTGCCGGTTATGCTGGAATCCATAAAGGGCATAGAAGGTATAAAACCTGTTCTTGCTGCGGCACCGGGAATATCGCCGGATTTTTATACTGAATACATTAAGAATTCAAATGTAGAAGTTGTGTATGGCAAGACTTATGATGTTTTGAATGGAGCATACGCTGCTATGGTAACATCGGGTACTGCTACACTGGAGACAGCTTTGTTTAAAGTACCTCAAATAGTATGTTACAAGATGCCATTAGGGTGGATTGTATCAAAGCTTCGTCCGTATTTTATCAAAGTAAAGTATATATCGCTTGTGAATTTGATAGCAAATGGGGAACTGGTACCGGAACTTGTTGCCGATGGGATGAATGTGAATAACATCCGGAAACATCTGTTGCCACTGTTGTCCGATACTGCAGAACGTAAGGCTCAGTTAGATGGCTACGACAGAATGTCGGAGATATTGGGTGGTGCCGGTGCTTCAATAAAGGCTGCTACAAAAATAGTTGACTCCCTCAGTAAATAATCAATTTATAAAGCAGACAGACTTACGTAGTAGATATAGGCATATACTATAGGCGCAGCTAATAATGTGCTGTCAAAACGGTCTAGAAAACCTCCATGTCCAGGTAATATTTTACCTGAATCTTTTACGCCTAATTCTCTTTTAATCAATGATTCAGCTAAATCTCCAAATGTGCCGAATACCACTGTGATTATAGCCATTCCTATCCAAATCCACACGTTGAAAATTGGGTGGATTTTCCAAATCACTATGGCTGCAATAATTGTAAAAATGGCACCGCCAACAGAGCCTTCCCAACTTTTCTTTGGAGAGATTCTTTCAAACAGACGATGTTTACCAATAGTACAACCTACACAATAGGCTCCAACATCGTTAGTCCAAATAAAAATGAAAAAAGCAAGTGGCAACAGCCATGTTAACTGAGAATCTGCCATAATATGACCTAATCCGTTCAATAGGCTGAACGGTAGTGCTATATAGATTGCAGGAAAGATTGCAATACTAAGATTTAATATGTGATGTTCATTTTGTTGGTATAGCTCCCATATTATGGTCAATATGAAATAAACGATAAATGGCAAGAGTAATTTTATGGGATTTACTGTATATGCCGGAGCAAGTCCGGTTATAAAAGCAGTAATCCCCGAATATAAAAAGAAAGAGAGTGTTGCAGCACAGAACCACGATGCATTACAATCTTTATGCCTGTTTATGAGTGATACAAACTCTATTGTAACTAAAACAGTACAAGCTGCAAATAGCCAAAACATCCACTTGTCTCCTAAAATTATACTTGCAACAATTGCTGCAACGTATAATATGCCGGTTATGCTTCTCTTTAATAATTCCACAATTATTACTCTTGCTTATTATTGTCGGTTTCTAAAATCTCTTCACTTCTTGATGCCCATGGACGTTTGCCAAAAATGCGTTCAACGTCTTCTGCGAATATCACCTCTTTTTCCAATAGTAGCTGTGCCAATTCGTGATGTCCCTCTTTATGTTCCAGAAGAATCTGTTTGCCACGTTCGTACTGTTCTGCAATCATAACTTTAACCTCTGAATCTATAAGTTCGGCAGTTTTGTCGCTATATGGTTTCTGGAAGGCATATTCGTCTGTATTGCTGTAGTAGCATAAATTAGCTAACTTGTCACTCATGCCTGCGTATGCTATCATACCGTATGCCTGTTTTGTAACGCGTTCCAGGTCATTCATAGCACCTGTTGAAATATGACCTATAAACAACTCTTCTGCTGCACGTCCGCCCAAAGTTGCACACATTTCATCCAAAAGTTGTTCTTTGGTTGTAATTTGACGCTCTTCCGGTAAATACCAAGCAGCACCCAATGCTCTACCTCTGGGCACAATAGTAACTTTCACCAGCGGATTTGCATGTTCCAGAAACCAGGATAGTGTAGCGTGCCCCGATTCATGTAGAGCTATAGCTCTCTTTTCGTTGGCTGTAAGAACTTTGGTTTTCTTTTCCAAACCACCAATTATTCTATCTACTGCAGCTAAGAAATCTGCCTTTTCAACGGATTTTTTATCGTGTCTTGCAGCTATCAGCGCAGCTTCGTTACAAACGTTTGCTATATCGGCCCCGGAAAATCCCGGAGTCTGTCTTGCCAGGAATTCTACATCTACATCTTTGTTGAGTTTTAGATTACGCAGATGTACATTGAATACCTCTTTACGTTCATTCAGATTAGGAAGATCCAAATGTATTTGTCTGTCAAAACGTCCGGCTCGTAACAGAGCTTTGTCCAAAATATCTACTCGGTTGGTAGCTGCCAATATTATAACACCGCTATTTGTGCCAAATCCATCCATTTCGGTAAGCAACTGGTTGAGAGTGTTTTCTCTCTCGTCATTACCACCCATTGCCGGATTTTTACCACGTGCCCTACCTATAGCATCAATCTCGTCAATAAAAATGATACAAGGTGATTTCTCTTTTGCCTGGCGGAACAAATCTCTTACACGCGATGCACCTACGCCCACAAACATTTCTACAAAATCAGAACCTGAAAGTGAAAAGAATGGTACATCGGCTTCGCCTGCCACAGCTTTGGCCAGCAAAGTTTTACCTGTTCCCGGAGGGCCTACAAGCAGTGCTCCTTTCGGTATCTTACCACCTAAATCGGTGTATTTTTTAGGGTTCTTTAAAAATTCAACTATCTCCTGAACCTCTTCTTTAGCTTCGTCCTGACCGGCAACATCTTTGAACATTATTCGGTTTGCCTGTCCCTTTTCAAATAGTTTGGCTTTAGATTTACCTACATTGAATACTCCACCTCCGGCACCTCCGTTTGAGCCACCACTCATTCTTCTAATCATAAAGAACCAGATTCCTATAATCAATAAGAATGGTAATATGCTTATGATTATGTCCATTAAGGAGTTTGATTTCTTCTTGTATTCAATTGTACCGGAAAATTTACCTTCCGATTCTGCCTGGTCGATGAATAGTTGTAGATTATCCATAGAGCCTACTCCTACAGAGACCATTGGAGAGAGTATCTGCTCTGCTTTGACTTTGTCTCCAAATATGTACTTGGCAGAATCCGGATATATAAACAGTTCCAAAGAGTTGTCGTTGGAATAGATTACAATTTTTTCTGCATAACCTTTTTCTACGTACTCCTTGAATTCTGAATAGTTAGCCTTACCTACCATGCTTGATCCATCATCTTTCATTATGATGTAACCAAAAGCAACGAATAGGAGAATGTATATCCACGATATGTTAAACGTGGGCTTTTTATTGTCTTTCTTGTTTTTGTTATTCATATTTTAATCAATATCAGGAATCTCTTCCAGTTTGGCATCTGCCCAAAGATGCTCTAAATCATAGTAAGTTCTCAATTCCGGCGTAAAGATGTGTACCATCACTTCACCATAATCCATAGCTACCCAATGTGCATAGGCTGTACCATCTACAAAATCCGGCTTTCTGCTTTCGTTAATACGTACTGTTTCACGAATGGAGTCTGTAATAGCAAGTACTTGGTTAGGGGTGCCTCCTTGGCATATAACGAAATACTTACAGATGGTATCTTCTATGTTAGTCAAATCGGCTATAGTGATAGCTTCGCCCTTTCTGTCTTGAATACCCTCAATGATGCTGTCTAATATACTTTCTCTTGTACTCATTTCTGTATATAAAAATTCAATGATACAAAATTAGCCTATTTTCTTCAACAATAGTACACCATGTAACAAATCTTTTGCTTTTTTGTTAAATAGAATGGTTTATTTTATGATTTTAAGAATTGATATGGGTAAAAAGTGACAGATATTAGCTGATTTTGTAAAAAAAACAATGCAAAAAAATGTCAGTTTGATTTGTGAATGTAAAAAAATGACTATCTTTGCACCGCAAAAATGCTTTGGGCTATGGTGTAATGGTAACACTGCAGATTCTGGTCCTGCCTTTCCTGGTTCGAGTCCGGGTAGCCCAGCAAAAAGAAAGCCACTCATTATCGAGTGGCTTTCTTTTTTATTATTCTGCGGAATCTTCTTTATCTAATCCGCGAATTTTATTCAGAATTTCTTCGGCCTCTTTCTTTAAAGATTCAATATTCTTCTTTATGCTATCAATAAAACCATTTCCGGTTTTGCTTGATGTAGAGATTGCGGCCAAATTGTTTTCGTAGGTTTGAATCTCGTTTTTAAGATTCTCATATTGTCTTGTAAGTTTCTCCTTTATACTTAATGAAGAATCTTTAGCAGGACGATTGTTGTGCTGAACATTCTGTTTGCGGCTCTTCTTTTGCAAATCCAGTTTTTCTGATAATGCCTGGAATAACTCATTGAATTCATTTGTGAGTTTATCCTTAACTCTATAAGGTACGTGTCCTATGCTATTCCATTCGTCAATTAATTCCTGGATAGCTTCTTTTACATCTTCGCCTATTTTTGAAGGATTATAAGACTTCAATTTGGAAAGAATAGATTTCTTTCTGAAAAGATTTTCATGTTCTTCCGATTTAATTGAAGAACCTTTCTCTCTTGCCTTATAGAATTTATTACAAGCTTCGGTGAATCTGTCCCATAACTGATTTGATTGTTTTTTGTGGATAGGACCTATTTCACGCCACTCTTTTAGTATAACGTTTATTCTGTCGGTTGCACTTCCCCAATCTGTAGTGTTACACAAATCTTCAACCTCCTGACATAGAGCATTCTTTTTGGTTAAATTATCGCCCATATCAGTTTTAGCTTGTTTAAAGAATTCTGATTTCATTTTAAAGAACTTATCGCAAGCCGATTTATATCTGTCGTAAATTTTCTTGTTCTGTTTCTGAGGAGCAAAACCTATTTCGCGCCACTTTTTTTGCAGTGTCTGTACCTCTAATGTTTTGTCATTCCAATCCTGGAATTTAGTAAGTGAGTCGTAATCAATGCTTTCTAAAAGTTCGCAGATCACTACTTTCTGGTCAAGATGTTCCTGCTCAGTCTGTTTTAATTGTTCAAAATGCTGCTGGTGACGACGATTGATGGTTGTAGATGCACTCTTAAAACGAGTCCATATCTCTTCACGCAGTTCTTTTGCTATAGGGCCGGTTTCACGGAATTCAATATGCAACTTCTGTAGCTTGCGGAATGCTGCTACTATATCTTTTGCTTCTGTTAACTTTTCAGCCTCTTCGCATATAGCAAGCTTTGTCTCTAAATTCTTTTTAAAGTCATATTCGCGGAATTCATTGTTCAGTTTCTGAATATCATAGAATTTTTCAGAACACTGCTGATAGCTTTTCCACAATTCATTAACTTTGTCTGCCGGAACCTCTTTAATCTCTTTCCACTCTTTTTGGATGGCTTTTACTTCGTTGAAAGGTACGTTCTCTGTACTTGCTTTTTCAATAAGTGCATTGAATCTGTCCAGTAATTCGTACTTCTTTTTTAAATTCTCTTTTCTGATTATCTCTAAAGCTTCCTGCTGAGCAGCCCTTTTCTCTTTGATGATCTTCATCAACTGTTTATACTGCTCTTCTAATTCGTCCTTTTCAGAAACATATTCTTCTATGTTTCCTCCATTAGCAACATAGTCGGCCTTTTTAGCTTCTTGTTCTGTATGTAACAACTTATAGAACCCCTGTTTTAGGTGTTCTAACTCTGTTTTGTTGGCCAAAGATATATCGCTGACAATCTCTTGTAAACGGTTGATTACCTGACTGCGGTCTGTTATAGCATCCATAACAACCGTTACTTCGTTTTCGTCATTTCTTGTGGTTTCGATATTCAATTCTTCATTCATAACTCAGTAAGAAGCTAATTAGTAATTAATAAATATTTTACCGTTGCTGTTAAACTGCCTCATTATGAAGCCATAAGTAGTTGAAGCAACAGATTTAGATTGCAAATAAAAGCAATTTTAATAACAATATCTAATAAACGACCAAAAAACTTCTTAAAAGTATGGTGTAAAATTCTAAACCATCAATGAAATTACACCTATATATATAGCGATGCCCAATAAGTCATTTGTAATCTGTACGAATGGACCGGTAGCAATGGCCGGGTCTATATGTATCTTTTCAAATAACAACGGAAGCATGGTGCCCCATAGTGTTCCTATTATTACCAAAACAAACAGACTGAGAGGGACTGCGTATGTAACAGGCGCCAAATAACCATACCTGATCATGTTATATCCAAATACCAAAAGTGAAAGGATGCTTGCGTTGATCAATGCTACAAGCGATTCTTTAAAGACCTGACGAACTATGTTGTTAGTGTCTAATGAACCATTTGCTAATCCCTGTACTACAAGAGCTGAAGATTGGGTGCCTACATTACCGCCAGTACCACCAATAAGTGGTATGAAGAGTAGTAATTCGGGGTGTGCTGCAAATGATCCTTCGAAATTACCTAATAACATTGAATTGAGAATACCTCCAAACATGCCTATCAATAGCCATGGAATACGAGCTCTGGTTTGACGGAATACATTATCGGTGGTCTCTACGTCGGCTGTGATACCCGATGCCAACTGGTAATCATGTTCCTGCTGTTCGCGTAATTCGTCAATTACGTCATCGACAGTAATCTGTCCTTGCAGTCTGCCTATGCTATCAATAACAGGTACGGCTACCAGATTATATTTCTCTATCAGTTGTACCACTTCATCAATAGGAGTATCTACTTTTGTAGTTATAAGATCCTCATCCATCACATATTTTACTTTTGATACCGATGGATTTGTTATCATCTTCTTTAAAGGAAATACGCCTTTAAGCCTGTTTTCATTATCAACTACATATACGTTGTAAATTTCGTCCATATCCTCTGCCTGAAGTCTCATTTCTGTAAGACACTCAGGCATACTCATGTTCTCATTTACAACTACCATTTCGGTACCCATCATACCGCCGGCTGTGTTTTCGTCGTATTGCATCAGGTCAACAATGTCGCTGGCCTGTTCTATATCTTCAATATGAGATAGGACCTCCTCCTGCTTATCTTCGTCCATCTCCTGGATTATATCAACCGCATCGTCGGTGTCCATATAATCGATGAACTTCCTGGCAATAGTTTCAGATGGAAGAACTTCTAGCAACTCTTTACGTGCATCTTCGTCCGTTTCAATAAGAACGTCCGCTGCTGTTTCGTTGTCAAGTTGGCGATATACGAATCTGGCTTCGTCTATATCCAGTTCGTCGCACAGTTCTGCAATATCTGCAGGGTGCATTTCAGAAAGAATGGCTTTAAGTTGTACTGCGTCTTCTTTCTCAATTAATTCTAATATATTATCCAGAAAGATCTTTTCCATAGTTTTGCTCCTGAATATTCCAACGTCAGTTGGAGTTGTTACATCTTATTACTTTCTCTTGGCCTTCTCAATCAGATTTGTCAGATTGATAAAGTCTTCTACCGAGAGTTGCTCCGGTCTTTTGTCCAGGTATTGGCATTCCGGTAGAGGAACGTCTTTTTCAACTACCTGTTTAAGAGAATTTCTAAGCATTTTTCGTCGCCAACCAAATGTTGCCTTTACTATTTTCTTGAATAGCACAGGGTTGCAACCCAAATCTTCTCTTGAATTCTTGGTAAGGCGTATTACTGCGCTCTTAACCTTTGGAGGTGGGTCAAAAACATTTTCATTTACGGTGAATAGATATTCAGTATCGTACCAAGCTTGTATGAGTACGCTTAATATGCCATAAGATTTATTACCCGGACCGGAGCAGATGCGTTGAGCAACTTCTCTTTGTACCATTCCTGTACAGCAAGGAATAATATCCATATTGTCAAGCATCTTAAAGAAGATTTGACTGGATATGTTGTATGGGTAATTGCCTGTAAGTACAAACTCCTTGCCTTCAAATAGGTTTCTTAAATCTAATTTAAGGAAATCACCTTCTATAATATCTAATGTGGGGTAGTGGTCTTTGAGATATACAACAGATTCGCTGTCTAATTCAACCACTTTAAGAACTCGGTCTTTGGGTATAAGGTATTGTGTTAAAACACCCATGCCGGGACCTATCTCCAATACAGGTATGCCGGCGCGTGCATCAACAGTGTCGGCTATTGCTTGAGCGATTTTCAAATCCCTCAGAAAGTGCTGGCCTAAGCCTTTTTTTGGTTTTACTGTCTGCATCAACGTCGTCCATATAGAGATAATTAAGTTTGTAATGAAGCAAAATTATTCAACTACCACATTTTATTGCGGAATATCATTAACTTTGCATTATCTGCTTGCACTCAACGCTAGCGGATGCAAAAGTAAGTAAAAAGTCTTAAAGATAGCATTCATTATAGATGAAAAAGTTTTTTTCAAATGCAATAAAAGTGTTGTTGCCTCTGCTTATTTCTGCAGTAGTATTGGCTTACACATACAGAGATTATGATTTTTCTAAACTGTGGACAGATGTTGCCAGATTAGATTTGTGGTGGATATTTTTTGCAGTTGTATTTAGTTGGTTAAGCCCTCTGTTTAGAGGCTTACGATGGAATCTGATATTGTCACCGTTGGGTTATAATGTACCACAGCGTGATACTACACTTACAGTCTTTACAGGATATGCTGCAAATATAATAATTCCCCGTTTTGGAGAAATTTCACGCTGCGCAATACTTGATAGATATAATTCTGTGCCATTTAGCAAAGGATTGGGTACTTTGTTGGCAGAAAGGTTTGTAGATATGATATTGCTGTTACTTATTGCATTGATAACGGTATTATGGCAAATGCCCAGATTTATAGATCTTTTCTCGGGTGAATATAAACTTCCGGATACGGCTGCCGAAGGTAGCAGTTCGCCTACTTTTGTAATTCCTGAGTTTTGTTATTGGATATTAGGCGCTATTGCGTTAGTTGCAATAATTTGGTGGATTATTAAATGCAAGCCTATACAGATGCTGAAAAACTTTGTTTCAGGGCTTTGGACCGGTTTTATGTCACTTAAGCAGGTTAATAATCTACCACTATTTTTAGCCTACTCACTTGGTATTTGGGTGTGTTATTATTTGGAAATGTATATGGCATTCTTTAGCCTGGAATCTACAGCGGCAGTTGGGGCCATAGCAGGACTTGTCTGTTTTGTGGCAAGTAGTTTTGCAGTGTTGGTTCCAACTCCAAATGGTGCAGGTCCATGGCATTGGGTTGTAATAACTATGCTATTTATATATGGTGTACCTATAGACGATGCGCGTCCTTTGGCTTTGGTTTTACACACAGCACAGACAGCGGCTTATCTTTTAGGTGGCTTTGTGTCGTGGATTGTGTTACATGTTGTTCATAGAGAGAAAACGGTTAAAAAATTATGAAAACTGAATAGTTTAGTATATTTTTGCTGAACAAGAGTAGATAATCACTAATTAATCAACTTATAAAATTAATAATTATGAAAAAAATTAAAACATTGGCTATCGCAACAGTATTGTGCGGTTCAGTTCTTTTCTCATCATGTATGGGTTCATTTAACTTGACAAAGAGTGTTTATCAGTTCAATGAAACTATTTCAGGAAATAAATTTGTAAATAATGTAATCTTCTGGCTTTGTGGTCATGTTGTTTATGGTTTGACAATGACTCTGGACGTTGTTGTATTCAATACAATAGAATTCTGGACCGGTTCAAATCCTGTAGCAGCTGGCGAAACTAAGACTATTAAAGGTGAAAATGGTGAATATCTTGTAAAATCAACAGAGAATGGTTATCAGATTATGCAGGGTGAAGAATCAATGGAATTGGTTTACAATCAGGAGAATAACAGCTGGAATGCAGTTGTAGAAGGTAATGCAACAGAACTTCTTCGTTTCAACGAAAACGGTACAGTTACTCTTGCAAATGGTAAAACTGTAACAATGGATGCTGTAGGTATGATGGCTGCACGTCAGTCAATGAACAGCAGTTCTTTGGCTTTGCGTTAATGGAACATCCTGAAAATAGTAAAGAATATAAAGGATTGACGGTCAATAAGGGGATTGAACAGCCTTCGATCGTCAATCCTTATTTTAAAGGACGTCGCCCTGTTCGTCGTCAGCAACTTACAGCATCTCAGTATGTTGAAGGTATTGTTAAGGGCGATGTGACTATATTGAGTCAAGCTGTTACTTTGGTGGAAAGTTTATTACCGGAACATCAGGCTTTGGCTCAGGAGGTAATAGAAAAGTGCCTTCCTTATACCGGAAACTCAATACGTATAGGTATAAGTGGAGTTCCCGGAGCTGGTAAAAGTACATCTATAGATTCTTTTGGACTGCATGTTCTTAAGGAAGGTGGTAAACTGGCTGTATTGGCTATCGATCCAAGTAGCGAACGCTCCAAAGGAAGTATCCTAGGCGATAAGACTCGAATGGAACGCCTTTCCGTTCATCCCGATGCTTTTGTTCGCCCCAGTCCTTCGGCAGGTTCTTTAGGAGGTGTAGCCCGTAAGACTCGTGAAACAATAGTTCTTTGTGAGGCTGCAGGATTTGATAAGATATTTGTGGAAACTGTAGGAGTAGGGCAGAGCGAAACAGCTGTTCACTCAATGGTAGATTTCTTCTTATTGATTCAATTGGCCGGTACAGGTGATGAACTGCAAGGAATCAAACGTGGCATAATGGAGATGGCCGATGGTATAGTGATTAATAAAGCAGATGGAGATAATGCTGATAAAGCAGAGCTTGCCGCTCGTTCATTTAGAAATGCTTTGCATTTGTTTCCTGCACCTGAAAGTGGCTGGACTCCTCAAGTTCTTACATATTCCGGATTTTATGATTTAAGAATCAAGGAGGTTTGGGATATGATATATGATTATATCGCATTTGTTAAGCAGAATGGGTATTTTCAGCATAAGCGTAATGAGCAATCTAAATATTGGATGTATGAAACAATCAATGAATCATTGAGAAATGATTTTTATCATAATCCTATAATAGAAAACCTTTTGAGGATTAAAGAGAATCAAATTCAAAATGGTGAAATAACCTCATTTACAGCTGCTAAACATCTACTTGATATATACAAAAATCCTCAAGGATAGCTCCTTGAGGATTTGTTTTCTTCTTCAGCTCAATAATTATTTGATATATTTTCTTCCGTTGATTATATATAATCCTTTTGGTAGGTTATCAATATCGTTAGGATTATCGCTAATCTTTACACCAAGAATAGTGTATATACCATAACTCTTATTATTGTCCGATTCTATGCGTTGAATTCCATTAGGAAGAGGCTCTTCTTTAGGTTCTTCATTTTGTTTGTTGTCCAAATATACCTGATACTCCTCTTCTGTCATGATTGGTATCTCTTGAGGTGTGTCTGCAGAAACTACCAAATATGCTTTGTTTGCAGGCATATATTCGCA
>JAEIGA010011180.1_pt1 | contig 13630 bp, 7 predicted proteins | sample 9270691 | NCBI WGS metagenome assembly JAEIGA01 (sample SAMN17057246, study PRJNA624740) | gut metagenome | biome: biome; isolation source: fecal sample | host: Bos grunniens | place: China: Xizang | collected 2019
ACGTTGTCGCTACTCTCCTTAATCATCCATTCTGTACTCAATGATTGGAAACGTACTTCGTCAGGCAAACCATAATAGCCAAACACAACTTGTCGTGAAGGATTCTCGGCACTACCCGTGTTCAAGAATACTACATTTTGGCGTTTTGTATCCCATTTCACAAACTCGGAAGCCACCATATACCAATAGTAATGTTCCGATTCATCGTAGCCATTGACGTCAGGTTCACTATTATTGGTTTTCCAGTTAGCTGATTGTATTGGCAATGGCTTAGGGAATGTATAGGTAGAAAGTGCCACATCTACTTTATCCGAACCTTGTGTAGCCGTCAATGTAAACCCATCGTTCTTCTCTTGTACATTTGTTCCACCACTAATAGTTACCGCTGTTCTATAATAGGTATTTAGTACACCGCCAAGGTTGTCTGTACTACCTACTTGAGGAGCAACAGTCCAACCATTTGGACCTGTGAATGTGACAGAAGGAGTGGAATGAGTGAACTCTACAGATGTAGGTTGAACAATACCATTAACTACAGGCAAATACAACTTGTTTGTTTCTGCATGAATAGTAAATGGATTGATACAGAGACCCGTGATATATCCAAGGTCAGTAGAGGTAGAAGGAATGTATGCAATTTGCAACTTACGTGATGTTGGGTGTAGAGGAATAGTCTGCACTTCCTCAGTTGGCAACTGCGTCCACCATATTACTTCCGACCAGTTTACTCCATCTTTAGACTCTTGAATAGCCCAATAGCCGTTCCCGTGAGGTGTGAAAGTGAGAGTACCTGGCATACTATTGAAGTGAGCAGTCCATGTAGAAACACCCGCAGTATTAGTGAATTGGATTTGACTATTGGTAGTGTTGTATGTCACGTTATCCAGACCCGAAGTAAGTATCTTAAAGGTTGTTGCATCCGATACACAACTAACCTCAGTAAGCGGTCTTGGGTCCGCCACAATTACGATTGTAGTAGAAATCGTTTTAGCAGTATGAGTAGTAGTTGCAACCTGACTCACGGTGATTTTCACCTGTCCTACTGTCTTTGGAGTGATAGTATAATTGCTATTATTATTTGCATCCACTTTTGTAATATCCAACACATCACTCGGATTATCTGTTCCAACCTGCGTTAAGGTGTAGGTGATCTTACCTGTAGAGTTAATATTCTCTAACAATTCAAACGGACTACTATTGGTAGTGATGGTTCCTACATTATTAAACTCTAATGTATTATCTATCATTAATCCATTTCCAGTGAGCGATACAGTATGTACTTCTGACGAAAGCACTTCATTATTAGCATCAGTATAAGTAGCTGTCAAAGTGAGTGTTGCCGTCTTTTTGCCTGTACCATTAGGTGTAAAGAACACTTGAGTACCCGAAAGTTTATTGCCAGCACCCACACCAAATTCAAAAGCGAATTGACCAGCATGTGTACCTGTTATGTTATGATCCCATGCAATTTTCACATTGCTGTCTTCCGAAAGTGTAGTTACATTATCCTCGGCAGATTGAATTGGCAAGCCAATTGGAGTTCGTTCGTTTATACGAGCATATATATTCAATGCAGTAGGCGCAGTGAATATCGGTGTATAATCTTCCACTACTTTTATAGGCTCTGTTATTCCACATTCAAATTCTGCGCTCGTAGAATTAGTAATCGTCAATGTTTGATTATATTCACCATGCTTGTTCTGTACATTGTACTTCACTGGTATTCTGAGTTTGCCATTAGCAATAGTTGCTTGTCCATTAGTAGCGATATTACCCGGAGATAGTTGTATAGTAAAATCCGACAAATCATAAGTAACACCAGCAATAGGCTCCAATGTTGCCAACAAATATCCTGTCACATTGGCATTAGGCAAGGTTACATAGAAGTTGTTTATTTCATTGTCTTCAGCATCATATAGTTTAATACCCGTTATACCCGCCTCTGGCAAACGCCAAGTACCATCGTGTCGATAATAAGTATACTCTAAAGGAGCATTCTTCAAAATCGCATTATATTCATCTAATGTCTTATCATCTGTTTTTTTCACCTCAGTGTAAGCGTACTTATTATCTGCAGGTTGTTTAGCCACATCATTGTGTAATAATAGATTAGGCGTAGTTAAACCAATAGATTGCTGATTGGCGCCTTGCTTCCACTGATATGTAACAGTATTACCACCTATTTTATATACAAAAATTTTTCCACTTCCCTCAGAAGTAATATCCGCACCGCCCTCTGGCTCCTCCGTATCTTCATTTGCAAATGCACCTTTGACTGTGTATAACGAACCATAAACATTCATCCGTCCATTCACAATCAAACGAGCATCTACGAGATCAACCTCCGTACGCCCTGCTACAAATTTTCCATTTGCTTCATTTATATGACCATACAAAATACCTCCAGGACGAGCTGACGAACCTAATGGTTTGATAATCTTATTGTCAGATCCCCAATAACCTGAACCATCATTCAATTTTCTTGCACCGCGGTCATAGATATATACATTTACACCTGCATTATTTGTTGCGCCGATATTAATCACCGCATCATCATGTACACGTATCGTAGAACCAGGCATAAAGGCCATATCACATGTTACATCAATGGTTGCATTCTTGATCTCGATATCCATATTATTTTGGATAGGCATCACAAAATCCTTAGAATCCACATCAACACCCGCAATGCCCCATGCTTTCATCTTTAACTGTAGATGACCGAGTTTTACTTTGGGCTTTGAACTATTATTATTACCTTCAAAGACATATTTTATACGGTCAGTTGTTGGATCGTACATTTTCGTAACAGTTGCTCCATCATCTATACCAAACAAACAAAGATCCGCAGAGTACGTATCGATAATATTCACATTCGCCTCAATCTTTCCTACTATAGAAACTTGAATACCCGTTGCTAAAATTTCTTTGGATCCATATTCAAAGGTAATGGGTACCTCTATACTTTGTATGTAATATTGTCCTACAGGAAATACTTTATAGTCATTGTCTTTCATGCCATTAGTTTCATCTCCACCACGCCAGTCAGCAAATTGGAAAGCCTCATACGCTGTGGTACCATTTTTCATTATAATATGGCTACTATTATCACCTGTGATGAATCCATAACTACATAGATTACCCTTTTTAACTGTGATTTCGCAATTTTTACCCAGTTGAATATGTCCTGGACTTAATATCGTACCATTGGCAGGCTGGCATTTCATTTTCGCATAGACAGATATATTTCCATCTTCCACTGTGATTTTCGTATTATCTTCCACCGTCAATGTACAGAAAGGAGTAGAAGAACCACTCTCCGAAAGATCATTGGTCGTTATTTTACCAACCATAGGCGTATACGAACTTTCACCTGGCACTAACAGCGTTACACCATTACGAATGACATATTCGCCCTGCACCAATCGACCACCTTTGCGATTTCCTTCAACCGTAACAACTACCACTTGTCCTGCACCTAATGCCGCAGCGCGATCTAAAGCTTGTTGCAAATCAAGATACTTAATATTAGGTTCACTTTTTACAATAAACACTGCACGATCGAACGTAGTAAACACAGGCGTAATAGATTCACCGCCAGAGAATCGGTAGGATAAATTAGGAGTAATAGGTTCTGCAATGACAATTCCTTGGGCATCTTTGATAACCCATTTCTCAAATTTAGCTTTGGTAGCATCATTTGGTGTAGGATTAAAAGAGAAGGAATAATCAGTAGGAGTATTCATTTCTTTTTCCACTTTTGAGGTGGTAATTTGAAATTCTTGCGAGCCAGTTGTATTTTGAGTATATTTGTATGTACCTGTCAAATCCTCTGCTGGATTCAGCGTAACGGTTATTGGTTTACGTGACAGATTCAGTGCTAATGTCACCACATCTGCTCCGTCAATTTGGAATACCACATTATCCACGTATGATTCCGCAACACCTTTGGGTGTTACGGTTAATCGCCAAGTTTTCCTTCCTTCCGCATCATTTGGACCTGCTTCTAAAGAAAGATTGAATGGACTATTATCATTTGCCTTCAACGTTACTGTTTTATCACCCAGTTTACTATGCAGCACGAGGTTGTAGAGCATACTAAATTGTGACGAAGTGATATTTGCAGAATATGCATACCTATCCGGATTGTCCGTTGAAATATTATCTACCCATGCATCTCCCTCACCATCATACGACATAATATGCACCTTACGCCCAAAATGGGCTTGGAGCATGTCAGGTGTTGGATTATCTTGACTGGTAGACTGCGCATTAATATTAAATGTATAATACAACACATCACTTACTCCAGTATCTATAGTTGGTTTTTGAGTAGCTCCTTCTGTTAATTCTATAGGTGAATCATTTTTATACCACCCTGCAAAAATACTATTAGTACTAATAGGATGAACTGCTAAATAAAATGGCACGTTACCAGAATTTAACTTTCCTCCTGTTAAATTCACCTCGTCAACATTACTATCATAATTAAATGACGCTGCATTCTGATCAGTATAACTCTTTTGGTAATAATATTTCACATAAACTTTTCCACTACCTGTTGGCGAATCCGTTGATGTGTATTCTTTGATTGTTAAATTAGCATAATACGGACTTCCCGCAATTGCAGATAAAGAACACACGGCAAAGCCGAGCAACACCAAAGCACGTTGGAACAATAAAAAAGATTTAGACATTTTAGAAGTTAATTTCTTCATAATTATAATTTTTTAGTTAATATTCTATGTTTTCAACAACAAAGTTGCTTAATTATCTTCGATTGTTTCAATACAATTAGCATCCACACCACCACAAGCAAGATATGGCTCCAATCCACCAATATATGTCCCCAAAGAGCCAAGCCAATCATCACGAACGTCCAAATGAGCAATATACCTGTGTATGGCAATGCCCAATACTTGCGCCAATACCAAAAGATAGCAGGCAAAGGATTGAAGGGGATAAGTAGCCAATTCCAATCGGTACAGCAGAGGTCTGAGAAGCAAATCAGGTAAGTCATTCCGCAACCAATAATTGTCTGCGCTACGAGCATTAACCAATCGAAATATGGATACCTTACCCACAGGTTAATAATAGACAATACCATTAATATAATCGCCAATACCATTGGGCTAAACCAACCATCTGCTACCTGTGGCTCTCCTTCAACCAATATATTTGGCTCGCTCGCTAATAGATATTCTCCGTTCACTTTCGCCTGCTGCCATGCGCGGACTAAATTCATAGGAATAAGTAATTGTCTATCTCCTACAAGAGGTTTATCAACCTCGTCCCCTGATATAAAACAAGCCACAAAACGAACCCATAAGGCTTTGGTTGTATTCGCTTTTACCAAATCTCTTCCTGTTGGAGAATTATTGTACAATGCCCTATCATATACAATGACCGTTTCGCCCAATGCTTCTTTTACAAAATCTACACACGTGATAGCACAACCGCGATGATAGTAGTCATAAGGAAGTTTCTTGCCTGCTGTCAAATGCTCATCCAGCACGCGCCATAGTTCGCGCTTGACATCTATAGGAAGGTTGAGGGTGTATTCATATACACCGCGACCTTCTTCGCGATAAATGTCGCAGTATTCTTCCACAGGGATAGCAAACAAGCCCATCATCAGTTTGCCCGCAAGGAAGTCTAGCACTCTATTTTGCACGCCCTCGCTCTCGTAAGAGAAGCAGTAGTCCATTCCAAAGGCAGGGCATTGCAAGCGGAGACAAGCATGACCGAGCACAGAGTACATCACCGTGCCTGGGTCAGCGACTAGGAGCGAAGCGATCACAAAATCCTCCGCTGTGCGATCCACGTTATCATTGAAAACCGTATCAACATACTGCCCCTGTGCATCCACGATTTGTGCGGATGCAGGTAGCACTCCTATCAAAAATAGAAGTAGCACAAGTAATATGTAGATTTTTTGTTTCACTGCGTTCAACATTATATGCTTCGCGTTATCTGTCGCTTTGCGACGTTTTGTGCTTCGCGTTACAAGCAGCGGAGCTGCGTTATTTTTTGTTGTTTATAATCTTATTTTGGTCGCTTTGCTCCGTTACATGATACGCTTCGCGATGTTACATGCCCTAAAGGGCGTTACATGTGCCAAGGCACGTTACATGCTTACGCGTTATATGCAGCTGAGCTGCGTTATTTTCAAATTGTTAATAATCTTATTTTGGTCGCTTCGCTCCGTTACATGATACGCTTCGCGCGAAGGAGACGTGCAACATGCGACCAACTAAGATTTTGAAAACGCGTATTCAAAATTTCTAAATCATCTCTATTCTCTATAATTTCGTTCAACATGTTAACAAAATATAAATGGTTGAATATCAGCAGAAATTGGCATTATCTCAAATTTGCTCGGCACTGCCGAACGAATTTCAACCGAATTGTCTCCGCACTGCGAAAACAATCTTATATTGTATAATATCTCAACAATTACTAGATAAGAGCAAATTGCTCTTGCAAATTGCTCTTATCTCGACAATTGTATACGCAATGCGTACACAATATTTCAATGCAAATCCCTGTAAAGATTCTTACCAATCCAACGCTTCTGGTTTTAATAAGAAATCGGTCAGCGAAATAGTAAGAATACCATCATTATCATGCCAAGGTACTACTGGAGCATTCTGTATTAAAATCCGTTTGAACCCATCTCCAATCTTGCGAAATGATTGTGTCTCTTGCTGGCGTTTCTCCCCTGTTGGCATATCAAAAGCTGACTGAATATAATAACGACGGCTACCACTATTTACAACAAAATCTACCTCGTACTGTTTTCGTATTAATTTTTGATTCTCATCTTTTTCCGAAACAGGCACTATTCCCACATCCACGGCCATACCACGACAAAACAATTCGTTGTATATCATATTCTCCATCAAGTGCCCATCATCTTGTTGACGAAATTGTAAGCGAGCATTACGCAAACCTAAATCTACAAAATAGTACTTTTGTTGCGCACCTATATACTGTCTGCCTTTTATGTCATAACGCTTGGCTTCGCTAACCAGGAAAGAATCTTTCAAATAATCAATATAACTACTGATCGTATTCTGAGAAATGGTTGATTTTCGCTCCGAAATAAAAGTATTCTTTAGTCGCAAAGTATTTGTCAAAGAACCAACCGCGGAAGCCAAGACATCGGTCAAAATACCAATCTCTTCTACACCACGCAGATTGTAGCGTCCAATTATATCTGACAAATAGACATTATCAAACAAGCTTTTCAAATACCGCTCACGCTCTTGCGCTATATCCGTTTGCCATACCTGCGGCATACCACCATAACGATAATACTGACTAAGAAGTACTTGGGGATGCTCATCATATAAGGTGCATATATCAGCAAAGCGGAATGGAGTTACACGAATCTCATCGCCTCGACCACGGAATTCCGTGATAATATCCGAAGATAAGAAACGCGAGTTACTACCCGTAACATATACATCCAAATTCTCACGATGAAGAAACCCATTCAACACCGCTTCAAACCCACTGACCAATTGTATCTCATCCAATAGGATATAATACATTTGATCATCAGTGACATGACTTATCACATACTGATATAATGCTTTCGGATCTCGATAATCCTCGTTTAGTATGTCGTCAAGTGCAAGCGTAATAATATGTTGCTCATCAACACCTTGCGCCATCAAATGACGACGAAAAAGAGTGAATAACAAATAGGATTTGCCACAACGGCGAATACCTGTTATCACTTTTACCATACGATTACCTCGCTTGTTTTCCAAACGAGTTAGGTACTCATTTCGACTAACCTCTCTCATGTGCTATTGAAATTTTTTGCAAAGATATGCATTTTTTTTCAATACACAAAAGAATTTTGCATTTTTTTGTCAAAATATCACAATAAATCAAAGATCACTTTTGCTCGCAAGCGAGCTATTTTAGTGTAGAGTGTAAACTTCGCTGGGCTATAGGCTATTGGCAATTGGCTATAGGTAGGGGGGTATCGCTTCGCTCCGTTACATGCTTCGCGTTGTTATGTTACATACTTACGCGTTACATGCAGCTGAACTGCGTTATTTTTGTTATTACAATTCTATATCCATCATTCTGCCGTTAACACTCACTACTCACTCAATCATCTCTCGGTAATCTCTCGGTGATCGCTCGGTGAAGATGCTCTAGTCATCTCCCGAGAGGTAACCGAGTGGTAACCGTACCTCTAAGTAAGTTATAGGCTAGGAAGTAGAATTAATCTACCACCTGACCTAAGATATTATAGCGTTTGCCATCAACATACAAGTACATACGACCATCGGCGTCAATATACAATTGATATGATGGAGACAAGGTAACATCATCAACATCGGTAGTACTTCCAGAACCGTTTTGGATAAACGAAGTAGTCAAGAGACCAGCTTCGGTAGAAACGAAACGGAAATACAAGAAACCATTATCTGGCAACTTACCTTTGTCAATAGCTTCGGTACGCACAGCCTTACCAATAGAGATGCTTCCATTAGCGGCAATCTCATAGTTCTTCTGATTCAAGACATGCTTATTGGAATAAGTCAACTTGAAGTCGCAAGTATCTGCAAGATAAGCTTTTAGGTTGACATCGCTATTCCAGAGGAGAGTCACATCGCGGTCTTGCCATTGGCTATACTTAACACGGAATACTGTATTAGTAGCATAGGCAATCAGTGCATGTTGGTCGTTAGGACGGAGCTCAAGACTATTCTCTACGCACGCGCATGCGTTCCATTTATATGTAGTAAGCTGCGTATTGTAGAATGCGTGGAACACTACGAAGAGTGTATCAGATGTAGCATCCAGCAAGCCATTGAGCTGTTTAGCAGAGAGTTGTAAGCTGCTTTGACCATTCTCACGATAGAATGGATAGACTGCCAAGAAGTTAGGATCTTGTGAGTCTAGATCAAATTCGGCAGCAGTAGCGAAATAAGCATAAACGCTATCTGGAGAATTGGTTACAAACTCAATATTGAGGTTCGCCCAGTCGCGTGTGATATAATAGGTATTGTCCACATTGTCTGCCTCAAGATTGATGCTCTCATCAAACACGAGCGGGAAGAGTGTTTGGACAGGCTCTGGTTCTGGCTCTGGTTCAGGTTCTGGGATTTGAACAGGTTTCTCGGTAGAGAAAGTCAAATTTCCCACACGATTAGAATAAGCTATCACATACAAGAAACCATCAGGATCTACACTTGGCGCCCAAGAGTTAACAATATCCGTAGGAATCTCCTTAGATGATTTACGCTTAACCTCTGGTGCATACAATACATGAGGGTCATTAGGATTCAATGTGAAAGAACAATCGTCTGCTATATAGCATGTAACGGCATCATTACCAGACCATTGTACAGTAATAGGATAGTTAGAGAAATCGTTATAACGAAGACGATAGATAGTAGTATTCGCTTTCGCATTGACTGATTTAGAAACATTAGGGTTGAGAATAGTAGAATTATTCACACATTCTGAGACATTCCACTTGTCAATATTCAGTGTCGTTTTCTTCTTAGACAAGAAACGCACATAGACATAGTCGGTAGTTGCTTTGGTTGTAAGCGTCTTCATTTCCTTGCTAGAATAGAACAAGGCACTCTTGCCATCCACTAGGTTGAAGTTAACCACTCGATATACATTAGCATCCTCGCGAGAAGCTTGAAAATCAGGAGTAGCAGAAAGATACATCTCTACCGAATCAGAAGTAAGTGTTTGCCATTGGGTTGCACCCCAGTTCTTAGGGAAGCAGTAGAGTGCATCGGTATTGTCGGCTGGTAATTGGATAGACATTCCATACTCCAACAATGTAGCACCTCCAAGCACCTCGCCCATAGGGATTTTCTCTACAACCAATCTACCTGGTTTAGACGCTAGAATCTTACCATAGAAGAGTCCACCACCAGGATGATTTTCAATCGCCTCCTTCATTTGGTGGCTATAGAGTTTGTAGGGTTGACCTTGCTTGAGAGTGTAGAAATCCCAAACATATGGATTGGTATTAACAGGCTCAAAGTTACACTCTTTGTTGGCAACAAAGATTTGCACATCGCCTTCACCTTGCCATACAAAACGAACGCTATCGTTTTGCCAATCGGTATAAGGAATTACGAACGAACGGTCAGGGTCGTTAGCTAACACAAGCACAGTATCTTCTAGGTGCAAATACTCGGCATTGTCCATACAAGATTGAAACGCAGTATCAGGACTCATAGAAATATTACCACCCTCAACAAATGTCACTTTGATGAAAGCTTCTACATCACGAGTAATACCAAAAGCGGCCATTTGCTCGCGATAGTTCTCAGTAATAGACAAATCCCATGCTACTTTCTGATTCTCACCACGAAGCACCTTGTCACAACGCAAAGTAACTGGAAAATCAAAACCAAACTCCTCCACCATAGTCAAGAGTTCGTGCAAGTCAGCATCCTCATAAACGCCTGGTGTACAAGTAAAATCTACCTGAACCACAGGAGACACTGTACTAGTATCACTGAGTGGTTCGAAATACACATGCAAAGGCAAATCATAAGTACTCGCTGTGTACCACACAGTACCAGCACTAGCAACAGAACCTACATAGTTGGAATCCACAGGAATAGGATCACCACAGGATTTTCCCGATTGTGCCACCATTGACAAGGTTGCACAAACACAAGCAAACAATAAAATAATCTTTTTCATATCTTTGTACATTAAAAATTTTCACATTGAGCCAATTGGCGCTTGCGTAGCCACACAAACACCGCATAAGCAATTGCTAAAATGAGCAACACCCAAACATCGCCAACAGGAGTAGCAATCCAATACAACGCACCACCTTCTCCTTGATTCTGCAACCATTGAAGCCAATCATTAAAATCAGGTGCAGGCTGTCCTAAACCACCATCCCAATAATTGTTGATATATGCTTGATATGCAGCCCATAACTGTTCATAAGTAAAGCCATAACTACCATCCGAACCAGTGCCAAAGGTGTCTGCGTTATTCAAGAGCCAACTATACCACGCTGGAGGAGGCGCATTGTGTCTACCGCTAATACCCATTGGGCCACCTGCGGTGATTTGACCTATACCCGCATACGAAGCCGCCATAGCAATATCACCAGAAGGCAAGCCGATAAGCATATTAGTTGGCATCTGAAGTCCTGCGCCAGCAGCCAGTTGTGAAGCTGTAGATAGCGAAGACGACATATTCATACCATTAACCGATGCGATAGGAGAAACCGGAGCCATCTGAGCCGAACCACCATTCACAGACACAACTGCATTGCTACCACCACCGAAGGTACGAACCTCAGCAGAAGAAGTCAAATACAAACCACCCTGTGGAGCAGCAGTATTGGCTATAGGCGATTGGCTAACTGACACGCTAGCGTGCGCGTATGAAAAAGCAGCACCGTGATTGAACAAAGAACCTGAATGCGAAAACACAGGCATAGACGTAGCCGACGACGCTCCCGCGCCGTATGACACTGTGGTAAAGTAATTACCACGGGATCCGCCCAAAGTAGAATAGATATCACTTGGTCGCCATTCATCTTGCTTGCTATTCAAATGAGCCATCAGCGAAACACCACAAAGCAAGCAAATAAAAAGAATTAATCCCAATAAAACTGTTGATTTAACTTTCATTTTTCAATAAGGGCACTTATAGAAGCCACCCGCTTTACTAATTAAACATCTATTTGGCACCTGTAAAGCAATTCACAAAAGTGCCATACAATTTATCCTTAAAAATCACAAATTTCTAACTATGAATCCCCGGCAATAATTCCCCAAACATTGCAAACTAGCGCATAGGGCATAGTCGACAACATACAAAATTGCGACAAAGGTACTACTTTTTTTCGAACCAACCAAATAAAAGAATCTTTTTTTAATAAAAAAGGTTATTTTGACACATACATTTGACAGTTATCAAAAAGACGAATTTTTCTTTTAGGGGGGGGTATAAGTAATTGTATATCTGCAAGTTACAAGCATATCAAAGCCATTATTAACAAAAAATCCTTTAAAATTATCAAAATTACCTAAATAAATGCAGCAAGCAGCATTTCATTAGAGCAAAAACAAAAGTAGATTCCTTGAATTCGTACAGACGAATGAGCGATGCGAATGAGGCAGATCTTTCGAGCTGTATGGCGAGATAAGAATAATTGTTTATAATTGTCATGAATTATCTTCAAATATAAATCTCGTGATCTAACAACGCAGTGGTCTAACAGCGCTTTCGCGCGGTCTAAGAAAGCTTCGCCATCTCTTTTGCCAGCATATAGCCGCTGAGAGTTTTGTACTTGCCAGGATACTTTTTGAACGCCTCTTTGTAGGCAGCCACTTCTTCCGTGCTCAATGCTGCCACATTGGCTTTGGCTTGTGCAAAGCGTTCGCGTTGTGTGGTTTGTGCCGCAGAAGGTTCTCCTGTGTAAGGGTTACATACTTGTGAAGTGAATTGTGTTCCGTACATCTCTTTGTAGATGATGTCTGAGTGTTTGCAGATCTTTCCTCGGAACTGACGGAAAGGTGCTTCCAATGTGATTTTTGACATAGAATAAATAGTTAAAGTTTAGGTTGTGTGTTCTTAGAAATGCGCGCTGTTTCTGAAAAACGATACAAAGGTACAACAAACCCACACAGCGTTGTGGGCTTGTGTGGGTTTGCGGTGGAATAAAGTAGAATAAAGTAGTTTCGGTGGGGATTAGAGAGAATGTTATACTAGGAAATATTTTTCATAATCACCTATTATCCATGAAAGAGGATGATTATAGTAAATATCACGAAACAATTCATCCAAGTCCATTTGTGTGATATTTGCGCTCGTAGAATCTATTTGTATTTGACCACATTCTGCGGCAATATTCATATAAGAACCATCCCGCTTAATAAATACAGACGATACATTTTCTCGTTGATTATTTATCATTAAGTGAGGTATATCCTCTGTATATTCGTAGGAAAAATGGTCAAAAAACATTGTTTCGCCATCGAGTAGTTGGGCGAGCTTATGAATATGAATACTATAGTCGTTCAATGTCATTGAGTAATCTAATGATAGCGCGACCAATAGCAGCCGCGAGATTTACAGGTACAGCATTACCTATTTGCTTATACTGCGCATCCATTTTGCCACAGAACTGCCAATCGTCAGGGAATGTCTGTATGCGAGCATATTCTCTAACATTGAGTGGTCTCGTTTCAATAGGATGGCATCTCTCTGTCTGTTTCATGGCAGGTGCACATGTGAGCGTCAATGATGGTTCGTCAAGTGACAAACGCCTTGCAATACCTGTTTTTCCACCTCCGAGCCCAAAACTACCTTTGAGATATTCCTTTTGAATCTCAAGAGGTAGATTATTCCAATTGCCTCCCATGGGAACCATATCCATAATTTCTTTTTTACGCTTTGGATATTGTTGTCCAATGGAATTAGGTACATCTATGTCATATAATACTCCTTTGTAAAAAGCATCTCTTAGAGTCAGTACTCTATGGTATGGTGAGGGCCAGTGGAATTGCACTTTATCTGCAATATCATTTCGGATCGCAATTAATATCAATCGTTCACGTTTTTGTGGAACTTGATACATGATAGCTTTGAGTACTCTTGGCTC
>JAEIGA010011181.1_pt1 | contig 13629 bp, 12 predicted proteins | sample 9270691 | NCBI WGS metagenome assembly JAEIGA01 (sample SAMN17057246, study PRJNA624740) | gut metagenome | biome: biome; isolation source: fecal sample | host: Bos grunniens | place: China: Xizang | collected 2019
GGTTCATTTGCTACAGTTTTCCAATTATTTTGAGTAGTAAGTAAACCATATCTTAGACTTAAATACATACCCAATTTATTGGTTATAGAATATTTCAACCTTCCTCCCATAGAAATTTTCATATATCCAAATGATTCAGAATTGATAGGATTTCCATCATGAGGAATGTCGAATATAGCTGTAGATGCAGATAATTCCCAACTAAAATTTTCTGTAGTATTATATAGTATATTGATATAAACGTTCATATCACTATATGAGGGAATATCTTTTCTAAACATTGATATTGTAGGATAATTAATCAGAGTTGTTTTTCCAAACAAGCTTTCTAATGTATATTTTTTCATTTCCTTTATGTCATCGTTCTGAGCCATTGCACCAATAGTTAATAGTACACTCGACAATAGTATAATTACTTTTTTCATCTATTCAATGTATATTATTATATTGATTATAAATTCACTGTTGTTTGATATTTTACCGGTCCACAAACTTCGGGGTTGTAGTAATCATTTTCGCAAAGCCTTATCAGCAATGTATATTGTCCCGAAGGCAGATTGTTTATTTGATACGATGTATTTGCCAGGCACATACAGTTGGTTACCCCTCCCATTTCTATCTCTTTCACCCAAATGGTATCGTTGGCAACATTGATGGAGACACTTATACTATCGTATCCACAGAAAACAACCCTGTTGTTGTGCGATATAAATACAGTTTTTCCATCGTTGTACACATTGAACGACTCTTCACTTTCACCATCTTTTGAATTTTGAGCCGGTGAATATGCACTTCCCATACAACCGGAATTATACACATTACTTACCTTGACCGATTTATTATCAGCGTCATTATCATCTTTACAACTTATTACAGCTACGCCTACCATAGCTACTACAATTGTAAATAATACTTTGTTTTTCAAATTTATCGTTTTCATCTTTCCTATATAATTTGTTTATTAATAATTTATCCCTAAAAGGAGTAACGTAAACTAAAGCATGCACTAACATTATATCCTCTTGACTCTTGAGGACTTAAGAGATTGAACATTGGCCGTGTATCTAAACTTACTTGAAGTGGAACTCCTTTGGAAGAAAAGTCGTATTCTATACCCAATTGTCCACCTAATCCCAATGTAGGACCTTCAAAAGTTTTATCGTAATGAACAAAATACAAACCACCCGAAGCAGCAGGACCTACATACCAATTAAAGTCATTTACAATATTAAACTTCCATTGATATGCAGCTGTAAGAGACAATGAAAAAGAATTATAATCATCACTTCCTATTGAAAATCCTCCGGCGGCACCGAAGTCTATCTCCAAACGATTATTGTTCAATGGTTGTTGGTACGATATTTCAGCACCTATTGAACTTGCCAATCCTGTTCCAAATCTTAAACCAATAGCTTTTTGTGCAAAACTAGTAGTAGCTATTGTCATTATTATCCCAAATGTTAGTAATAGTTTCTTCATTTCTATCTATATTTTTTATGTTGTTTAATCTAATTTTTCAAACTGTAAATAATTCATTTTATTGTTGTAAAGCAGTCTTAGAGTATCGCCCGAAACATGGAAGTTTTGCACCAACGATAAAAGATTCAAAAACTTGTCACCATCGTACATCTCATACATTTCCGAACCTTCGATATTTAGAAAGCATAAAGAGCGTGTGTCTATATCCATTCTGTAGTTTCCTTGTATGTAGTTAGAATACGAATGTCCTTCAAACTCTTCGTCATTTATAAACTTTATCCAATATACATTTTCGGAATTTTGCAACGGCAGTTTTTGGTTGTTGTTGGCAACATCCACAAACTTAGTAAGATGCCATTTATGGTCTATAACATCGTATTTGCTGATATTCTCCTTTTCTATTGGGTCTTGACAACCTGTTACAAATGTCATAACTCCTACTACCATTGCACAAAGTACTACCCTTAAACCACTTCTTTTCATTATGTATTTGCTTATATTTTATATATCAATTATTTATTTTCTATCTATTCTTCATTACAACGAAATCATCATACCTATTTTATATGCACTTAGCATCTCTTTGTCCAAAGCAGGCAATAAACCTGTTTGGAAAAATACATGAAACGATTCGAATCCCAACACTGCTCTAAAATCCAGTTTAAAAGGATTAGAATAAGCATAACTACTGTGTCCTTCAGTTTCGTAATATCCATTTGGTGCCTGAGTTGTTATAGTTTCCTTTATACCTGTATGACTATTATTGTAGTTCAAACCCGGAATAACTCCCACTCCCATAAACAGCGATTTGAGTTTCATATTAAACATAATAGGCATTGTTACATAGCGGGCTACCATCTTGGTAGATACTTCATACAAGCCATCACCAGTATTGGGATAGTTTATAATCATATCTCCACTACCTCCAAAACCACCATCGTAATAAATATTATCGGCAAACATCAGCACATCCGATTCGTATCCGATACCAAAATCAAACGAAAAAAGCTTTTCAGGAAATACATATCGTGCTTTTAGTTCCAATATGTAAGCAGTACCGTATGACAAAGTATAGTTTTGAGGAACATTGCCTTGTATAAACGGACGTGCACTCCAATCTTGTGCAGCCCAACCAAATGTAAACTCTGTTTCCCAATAACCTTTTGTCTTTTTATCAATAGCTCTTTGTCTTATTTTATCAGTCAATGCATTTGTAGCATCTACAATACTTTCAACATCCGATACTGCAGATATTGATTGTCTCTCTGTTTTAATATCAATTCTTACATCTGCACCAACATTACCGGTATTAATAACTCCACGTATATAACCTCCGTCTATAATAGTTGTCGAAAAATCAGCAAGCTTTAATATCAACGAATCCATATATACACTATTGGCATGAAGTGTAGCAAAGGATTTCAAATCAAAACTCATTATATCGGTTTTCAATTCATTAGCGAACATCAACTTTGCAAATTCGCTCATACTTATTTTAGATTTCTTTTCGGTGAACGAGAAATCTCCCGTAACCATTGCTCTAGCCCCCTGTCCAAGTTCCAAAAGTTCTATATCGCTACGCAATACCAATTTCACAGTACCTACACTATGTTCGTACAAAGTAAGTTTACTACCTTCAACTTTACATATTTCGGGAATCGTATTTTGTTTCCTTTTTGTGTAATAAAGTATGCAATTGGAATCGCCCTGAGTAATTTCGATATTAGAATAATTACCAAGTATTACCTTTTTGATATCATCACCAAGCAATTGTCGCGATACATACGTTGTATCTTTGGCTTCGACATACATCGCTACCAAACTCATACACATTCCTAATAATAACATTTTTACTTTCATCTTTTCTATCTGTTTTTAGTTATCAAAACTTTAGTTTATACCGCCGTCGGATCCTTTACATTGGTATATTCACTAGCTTTGAAATAGTTTAATTAATATATTTATTTATCTGTTGTTCTAGATAATTTGTAAGTTCTCTTTTACCTTCATTGTAGGCAACTAATACATAGTTGCTATATTCAGTCCATTCGGCTTCTACCTCTTTTCTCTTATTTCTAGATAATGTTGATACCACTTCTTTCAATTGGTTTATCATAGACATTGGCTCTTTTGCTGTAGTAGAATCAACAATATATCCATTGGCAACTATTTCTTGTTGTTCTATCACTTTCTCGCCACATCTACTACCATTATATGCTACCAAACAATCGGTGTAGGTGTCTATTATTACAATTTCTTCGGCATCTATTTCCATCATGTTCGTAGTTTCTTCCATCATATTTTCAGCATAATATACCTCGCTGCTTACATTATCATACATATACATAGTGGTGTCAATATATTCCTGTTCTGGCTCTAGTTCTATAGGTTGTTGTTCTAGTTCTACAGTTTTTTCTTCGGCTTGTGCCAACATTGACATTGTTTCGGTTTGTGCTTCGTGACGTATTACATTCCTTGTTGTAGATATTAATTCTCTCACCTTTTCGTCTTCTATTATTGAATCCGAAATCATAGGAATATACTTCTCTTCTATAATATCCACACCTATAGTATTATCGGCCATCATAGCCTGCTGTGGCATTTCGGTATTCTGCAACCACATATAACCAACTGTTCCCAACAACAATGCCACTGCTGCCGCTGCAGCATAGCGTGTCCACTGCGGCATAACCAATATTTTGGGCTTGTGCTTGAGTAATTCTTTATTGTTGAAAACAAGCTGTTCGTCTTTTTCAAGCACGCAAGCAGGATCATATATATCCAACATTTCTTGTAGCTCGGGATTTTGTAGCAAAAAGGTTTCCACCTCTCTTTGCTCCTCTTCTGACAACCTTCCTTCAATATATCTTAGAAAGTAGGATTCGTAATTATCGTTATTAATTTTCATCATAGCTTTATTGTTTATCGTCTTATCAATCGTCCTTTTCCAACTATATCTTTCTTTATTTCAGGTTTGCCCATATAGTATATATTACCTTTTCCTGATATTTGGCATGTAAGAAAATCCACAGCATATACATATATATCACCAGTACCCGAATTTTCGCAACTACAGTCTTTCACTGCACAATTTTCCATATTTATCTTTCCACTACCTATCAATAGTATCTTAGCTTCATTGGCTTTACCAACAAGAGTAATATTTCCACTACCGGTATTTTCTACAACCAATTCTTCTATATCAAAAGATTTCATGCTATATATACTTCCACTACCTGTGTTTTCTATTTTAAGTTCTTTAACTACTACTTCTGTTTGTATATCCCAACGTGCCGAAGTTGTATTGGAAATCATTTCCAATTTATCACTACTAATATTTATAACAAACTTAGTTGGCTGTATTTTAGTTGTTTTATATTTATCTTTTGGACGTATTATCAAAGTGTTTACATCTACAGTAACTTCGAATACATCAAAAAGATTATCGTCTATTGTCATTGATAAGTTTACGCCTTCATCAGTTTGACTATAGTGTACTTCGGCATCTACCATTATTTTTATCTTAGTAAAATCTTGCACCCATATATCGCGAGTTTCCACATTTTTACTGCCTTTCAATATCGAAACTGCTGATGAAGTTGCTTTTTTCAGTTCTCCTGCATACAATTTGCTACTATTAGTAGCCATTGTCATACCCATTATTACTATAAATATATACTTTATCATCGTCATTGTTTTCTTATTAATAATTCATTTTTGTTAGTTGTTTTTTTAGTGCCACTCTAGCCCTGAATATATATACTTCCACTTGTTGTATTGTCAGTTCAAGCATCTCTGCTATCTCCTTGTAAGAATATCCTTCAATATCTTTTAGTACTAGCGCCGACTTCTGTACTTGCGGAATGTTATTCAAAGCCTTGTACAAATAATCCTTGTTTTCGTACGACCTATCCATATCTGTAACAGTTTCTTCAACCACACCTTCGGCATATTGTCGTACCACTTTCTCGTGTCGGAAATAACTACCCACCATATTGTAGGCAGTAGAGAACAGATACGACTTTGACCTTTCAACATCTATTTCAGAATGTTTTTGCCACAACGACACGAAAGCATCTTGCACAATATCTTTTGCCGAATCCTTATCCATGCCCGAATATACCACAAAACGATATACATCATCGGAGTATTTGGATACGCAATCATTGTAATCTTTGTTTGTCATACTTTCAGTGCCATTCTGTTTTTCTAAGATGTTTTTTCTGTTCTGTTACGCATATATGTCGTTTATAGGTGCCTATTTATTACAGTTATTATCAAAAAAAATATATCTTTTTTTATAACTAATTAAATACCAATATCATTATTTATAAAAATTATTCTATAAACTGCAAAAGTTCTCTTTCAATATTTACTTGAATCCCCATGGATATAGATTCCAACTTTACTACAAAATTTCCTTCTTTACAATCGGATACAAGTTCCCCTTCCATATTTTCAAACGGTCCGGCCATTACTCTCACTTTACTTCCCTTGTGTAGCGATTCAAGATTATTTACGTATAACTCCATGCCCGACTCTATCAATTTTCGGATATTATCTATCTCTTGTTGGCTTACTATTGCTACATTAGTTTTGCTACCAAACGATATAGCACGGCACACTCCATCCACTCTTTCCAGATTATAAATATCTTTTTTCTTTGCTTTTACAAATATATATGATGGTATCAGAGGCACATCTACCCACTTCTTTCTATCATGCCATTTATGTAGTTCCTTTTTCAACGGCAAATAGGTAATATAACCTTTTTCTTGTAGTTTGGAGAATATTTTTTTCTCATTTCGAGGTAGAGTATAGAATGCCACCCATTGTGGAAAATCATTATTCAGCATAGTGCAGTTATCTTTTTATGTACGACAGAAAGTCCAAATCCAAAGAAATACTCAAAAACATAGTTACTTTCCATACATCTTTGGTTTGCTCGTCAATAGAAAAACCAACGGGCAAAAAATCTCCTTCACTAAGACCATCAACCAAAGCTTCGTATTCGGCTACATTGGCACCTAACGCCACATGGAAAAAATCTAAAAACTTAAAACTTGGTCCTATATAAAAATTCTTGAAAAGATTAGAACCACCAAAACCTATATACAATCCGAGGTCGTATGAAAATTCTTGATCGAAACGTTTAATCTTGGCTGTACTTACAGTATCAGACAAGTGGGAATTGAAAAGATTTGTAAGATCCCAAAGCATTACCGAAGCTCCTGTTATAAAGTCAAACTCTACACTTCCACCATTTTTATTAGTAATCTTATAAACTGTTTCGGTACCATTGGGACCGTCAATCGTTACAGGGCGGGTGCTCCAATCGGGTGTGCGATATAGACGTAGTGCCATTCCTTGTATTACACGAACTTTCTTTTTCTTGCTAGTAGCCTGCTTAATTTGTGCTTCGGCTTCGCGTGCTCTTTGTTCGGTATATTTAAGGGCTTCGTTGGTTTTTAATATAGTTCTTTCAGCTTCATTTAGTTTCATACGCAGTGTATCTGCCAACAAACGGTAATGCTCACGTTCGATACTTACTTTCTGATAATTAGCCATCTGAACATCTAACGATGCTTCTTTTTCTACAATACTCTTTTGCAAATATTCTATCTCACGGGTTTTGGCATCGATACTTACGTTTTTGGCATTTACCAAACCTTCCAGTTTCACCTTGTCAACATTGCTATTGCTGATAGCATCTTGATATAACTTTTCTTTCTCGGCAAATAATTGTTCTTTCTCTTGCAGGGCGGTTATTTTTTCTTCCAACAATGCATTTTTTTCCTCTAAACGTTTCTGAAATGAGGCATTGGATACAAATAACGAATCACTCAAACGCTCTAAACGAATAATACGTTCAACTTGTTTTGTATTAATATCAGTCAACGAATGGATTATTCCATTCAAGGAATCTATTACTTGATAGTTTTTCTTCAAATTCATTATCTCTGCAGATAGAGAATCTTCTTGTTTTTCCAAATAAGATATCTGGTCACCTTGCTCCTTGTTTTGCAATTTTAATAGAGCCACGTTATCGTTTAATAAATCTATTACAGCAAAGTTTTTGTTTAATTCTTTTATGGATATCACTAATGAATCTTCTACTTTTTCCAAATAAGATATACGATTAATATATTCAGTATTTATATTTGTAAGTGAAGATATTATAAAATTTAATGAATCTATTACTTTAGCATTATTGGCAACTTTTGTAGCATCAATAGAGTCATATTGGGATAATTTTATTACCATATTGGCATTGATAGTTTGCAATGAATCCTTAGTTTCAGACAATCTTTTAATTCTTTCGTCCTGGAAAAGTTTATTCTGACTAAGTTCTTCTATAATCATAGCAAGGCTATCTACTTTGCTTTCGAGAGTAGTTGTATAGGAATTGTATGCACCTTGTATAGGAGTTACATTGGCGTCGGTACTATCTTGTTGTGCATACATATATTGTGTTGCCCATATTATAAGGCACAAAAATATCGAACAAATTTGTTTTATCTTCATATCTTATATATAATACAAAAACATTGAATACAAAAAGATTACCTATCTCTTCATACTCATACCTATTAATATTTTAGTTTGCAAAGGTACGATTTTTTTATCGAAATTCCTATACGACATACTATTTTTAGGTATATTGGCATAAAAATGATGGTATATCATCATTGTGCTGATAATATACCATCATAATATTTATACCCTATTGTGAAAAAAGATGTGGATATACCACCCATACTATTCGTTATTCATAAAGTCGGAATCGTGTAGAAATTTCAACAATTTCTGCGACATAAATATATTGTCGGCTTTCTTGTATCGCTTTTGAGTGAATATTTGTGCTAAGTTCTCGGTACCATTTATTTTCACCATTTCTTTGGATAGAGTTAGATTTTCGGTATCGGCAAATATAGCATCTATATCTTCATTGCTATAATTGTGATATTCTTCGTAATGTACCACTCCATTTAAAGGTAAACGTTCACTTAATTCGGGAGCCTCGTCGGGATATCCCATAGTAATGGTAGTTACCGGTACAACACCTTTGGGAAGTTTCAGATATTCGGCTATTTCAGGAGCATTGTATAGCACAGTACCTAAGTAACAGAATCCCAAACCTTCGGCTTCGGCTGCCACACATATATTCTGCGTAGCTATAGTTGCATCAACCACGCCTGTGGCAAACCATAGAAAATTGTCGTAAGCTGTGCCTGCGTTTCTAAGAACACACCATTTATGGTAACGGTTTATATCCACACATACAGTAACGACAGCAGCAGCATCTTCCACCATCTTTTGACCGAAATGGAATTTGGCAAGTTCTTTTTTACGTTCAGCGTCTTGTGTTACCACTATACTATAAATCTGCATATTACCGGTATTGGAACCACGGATTCCGGCTTCCAATATTCTATTAAGAGTATTTTGCTCTATAGCTTGTGGTTTATATTTGCGTATTGAGCGATGCTGCATCAATAGTTCTATTGTATTCATAGTGTTGAATTTTATTATGTTATTACATTAATATTATCTTTATTTTTGATTTGCAAAGTTACATCTTTTCCAACAAATAGCTGAGGTATTAAGTATAAAAAAAATTAAAAATACTTCTATATTAGACATAATTGGAAATAAAAACGTAATTTTGCAAAGTCTAATATAAATAAAAAACTAATACAAAGACAATGTTTGATAAAAGAAAATTAGTATGTACTGTGCTGAGTTTGATAATGTTTTCGACTATGCAAGCACAGATTAGTTTTGGTGGAACTCCACGTTTTACCAATGAAAAAAGTACCGATATGCAGTCGATGGTAAGTCTTACAAAGATTGATAACGATGTTTATTTCGATGAAGACATCAATCTTAAAGGTAAGGGTTCGGCTATGCGTGTGGGCATAATGCAGGAGACTAATATTTCCAACAAAACTCATGGCATTACCGAAGTATTGGAAAACGGCGATCGCATATGGCGATTGACTATTGAATCCAAAGGTGCTACATTTATGTTCCCTTGTTTCAAAACCTTTAACATTCCTGCCGGAGCAGAGTTATTTATATATGATACTTCACAAGAATTTGTTATAGGTAAGTTTACCATGGAGAGTGCTTTGCCGGGAGGAGAATTCTACACCCAATCGCTACCCGGCGAAAGAATAACCCTCGAATATTACGAACCGGCTGAAGTAGCAGGCCTTGGCACAATAGAAATCAACGAAGTGGGACATGGATATAAGGATATGTTCAGTATTATGGACGAGGCAAAAGGTCCTCATGGTCATGCCGATGGCACATGCCACATCAATGTAGCATGCGAAGAAGGCGATGCATGGCGAGACCAAATACGCTCAGTAGTACACTATCAAATAGCGGCCGGAGGTAGTATATACATGTGTTCGGGTGCATTGGTAAACAATACAGCCAACGATAAAACCAACTATATACTGTCGGCTTACCACTGTCAAGATTTACCGGTTAGTATTACTCGATTTATAGTTTATTTCAACTACCAAACCAATACATGTATAGGCAATAGCGGCACACACAACAATAGTGTTATAGGTGCCGATATTGTAGCCAAATATTCGGCTAGCGACTTTATGCTTATGAAGTTAAAAACCCCTATCCCCGACCGATATGAGGTGTTCTATGCCGGATGGACACGCTCTAGCGGAACCCCATCAATAGGTGCCGGAATACATCACCCCGGTGGCGATTGGAAGAAGATAAGCATACCCAACCGCATTCAAAGCAGCGATGTAAACCTATGGGGTGTACTATGGATACCGGGCGAAGAGAACAAAGGTGTTACCGAACAAGGCTCGTCGGGCTCGCCATTATTTGATGCTAACGGTCGTATATGCGGACAACTATATCGCGGAATGAGTTCTTGTGAATTTTTAGACAAACCTTCATATTTATATGACGAATATGGCAAAGTATCAAGATCGTGGATCGGTGGTAATACTGCAGAACGACGCTTATCGGATTGGTTAGACCCAATAGGAAGCAACGCTACATATATAGATGGTATTAATTGGGACTACACTTCTGACTCTGTAGGTATAAATCAAGCCCTAAATATCAATAAGATGGATGTATATCCTAACCCCTCGAACGGCGTGTTCAATATAGATATCGACGAGATGGGAACTGCTGAATGTAACATATATGATATGATGGGACGTCGCGTACATTCATCACAAATAATGCTTACATCAATAAGCTATCAGCTGAAAGCCGATAATCTGAAAGAAGGCACATATATATTGGAGATAATTGCCAATGGCAAAAAATACAACAAGACTGTGATAGTAAAATAAACAATAATAAATATAAAGTAACCAATTAAGAGACACAGCACAACACTGTGTCTCTTAATTATATAAACATAAAGAGTATATGATACAAACGCCATTGGAACTTGCCGAAAGCTACATCAACAATACCGGCACATCGGTATTCCTTACCGGCAAAGCCGGCACAGGTAAGACTACCTTTCTACGCCATATATGCCATACTACCAACAAACGCTGTGTGGTGGTGGCTCCTACAGGTGTGGCTGCTATCAACGCCAATGGTGTAACCATACACTCATTCTTTCAGCTTCCCTTTACCCCTTTCCTACCATCCTTGAAGAATGTGATATCGGAATACTCCTTAAACAAGCAACATGTACGAAAGGAAAAGATAGAGATAATAAGAACACTAGACCTACTGATTATAGACGAGATAAGCATGGTACGTGCCGACCTGCTGGATGCTATTGACGATAACTTGCGTCGCTACCGCCATTCACAACGCCCTTTTGGTGGTGTACAACTGCTGATGATTGGCGACTTACAGCAGCTGCCACCTGTAGTAAAGGATGACGAATGGGAACTTATGAAACAGGTATATCCTTCGCCATTCTTCTTCAACAGCAAAGCTTTGCAAAGGACACCTTTTATAACAATAGAACTTACTAAGATATTCCGTCAGTCGGACAGCCAATTTATAAATCTGCTGAACAACATAAGGCAGAACAAATTTGACAACGACACTCTAAATCTGCTAAACACCCGATACTTACCCAACTTCCAACCCAACGATTCTGAAGGATATATACAACTAACCACACACAACTATCAGGCACAGAATATAAATAGTGCAAAACTGGAAAGCCTTTGTGGCGAAAGCTATTCATTTGAGGCATATATAGAAGGAAACTTCCCCGAATATTCTTACCCTACCGACAATGTGCTTACGCTGAAAGAGGGTGCACAGGTAATGTTTGTACGCAACGACTCTTCGCCCGAAAAGAAATTCTACAACGGAAAGATAGCTACAATAACCTCTATATCGAACACCGACATAATAGTAGAAGATCGAGAAGGCAACACTATAGAGGTAAAACGCGATAAATGGGAGAATATAAAATATACCATCAACAAGGATAATAAGGAGATAGAAGCCGTGGTTGACGGCTCCTTTATTCAATACCCACTCAAATTGGCATGGGCTATCACTGTACACAAAAGCCAAGGACTTACATTCGAGAGGGCTATAATAGATGTAGGTTCGGCATTTACATATGGGCAAGTATATGTGGCACTGAGCCGCTGTAAAAGCTTTGAAGGATTAGTACTTAGTTCGCCAATAACACCACAATGTGCTTTCAACAACAACGATGTGGAGATATTCAACAGCAACATACCCTCGCACGAATATGCAGCAAGCAACCTTATAATTGCCCAAAGCCAATTCTTTTTCGATAATTTATTGGAACTATTCGACTTCTCGGCATTACATAAAGGGATTAATGAACTGCACAATATTGCCAACATCAACCTAAGCAAACTATACCCAACCCAAACCAACGACCTTACTAATATACAGAAAGAAACTACCGAACTGCTGATAGTAGCCGAACGTTTTATAGGCCAAATAAACAAAATACGCCTGCAAACCAACAACGATACCACACACAGCCATATGCACGAACGTGTTAGCAAAGGTTGCGAATACTTCCTAGCACAACTCAAGCCCATTGCTGAAAAACTGCAAGACATATTTGGATTGGATATAGACAATAAGGAAATTGCTAAAAACTACAACAAAACCACCGATACTATAGCTGAAATATTACGCACAAAAGCAGCTACACTTAAGGCAAGCCTACCACAATTTGACGTGGAACAATATATAAAAGCCAAGAACACCTCGCTACTAACCAAAGAAGAGAAAAGTAAAAAGAAAACCCGAACTATAACCATAGTGAGCGACAACAGCCTAACCAATGAACTGATAGACATACTGAAAGACTGGCGTAGCGAACGCAGCTATGAGATAGATAAGCCACCTTTCTATATAATGCACCAAACTACACTGGTGGAAATAGCCAAGGCTATGCCGCAAACCAAAGAAGAACTATTAGATATAGAAGGCTTTGGCAAGAAGAAATACGAAAACTATGGCGAAGAGATACTACAAATAATAAATGACTTTTGTAATACCAACAACATAGAACGCCGGCAAACAACAATAGTAATAGACGACACCTCTAACAACAAACCAAAAGAAAAACACAACACCTACCTTGTAACATTGGAACTATTCCGCCAAGGTAAAACCATAGAAGATATAGCCGTCGAACGCGAAATGGCAACAAGTACCATAGAGGGACACCTAAGCAGATTTGTAGAAACAGGCGAAATAGATGTACACACCTTGGTAAGCGACGAAGACCTATCGGCACTACTACCCTACTTTACCGACAACAAAGACAGTCTTCTACGTGAGGCATTCGAGTATTTCGATTCCAAATACAGCTTCGGAACACTACGCATTGTACAAAGCTACTGCAAATACAAAGAGAATCATGACTTATAATTTACCACTACCAGAACATTAACCTATTATATATATACCAATTGGTTGGACTAAAATTCCCTAATATTTTGTATGAACATATAATTTCAGGCAATTTCTAAAATATCACAATCAGTGAAATAAATTTATATCACGAGACATATTTATCTACATCACGTAGTAGCCTCATCAGCATCGGGAGGAATTATCAGCTATATGGTGATGAATTTTGAAACGATATACCGGCTGTTGTTCAATGGTATATCATCATACTCGCAA
>JAEIGA010011182.1_pt1 | contig 13629 bp, 17 predicted proteins | sample 9270691 | NCBI WGS metagenome assembly JAEIGA01 (sample SAMN17057246, study PRJNA624740) | gut metagenome | biome: biome; isolation source: fecal sample | host: Bos grunniens | place: China: Xizang | collected 2019
CAACCGTTCTGACACACAAGAAGCATTTTTAAATAAGGGTTGCGTTTTTAAAAGGAGAAGCGAGAAATGGCAACGAACAAAACGAAAACAACGAAGGCCGCGCCGAAACGGATCAAGGCGGTCAAAAAGAGCAGAGAACAGGAGGAGTATGATCGGCTTTCGGTCTTATACCAGACGATCCCTGCAAACAAAAGAGCATTAGTCGACGGTTTGCTGTGGCAAGCTGCACGATTAAGAGTTTCGCTCGACGATCTGTATGCCGATCTCCAGAAGAACGGCAACACGGAACTGTTTAAACAGGCGAACGACGGTGTTGAGTTTCCGAGAGAACGTCCCGAGTCGAAGATATTCGCGGCAAGAGATAAAAGCTATCTCTCGATCATCAAGAAGCTCGACGAACTTCTTCCGGCGCAGGAAGTGAAGTCAGGGTTCGCCAAGTTAGCGGATGACTGACTACATCAGAGAATACTATCAAGCCATCAAGGACGGCTCGATAGTCGTCGGTCAGTGGATAATATTGCTCTATGAGTATGTTGTGAGGGGACTTGATAACAAGTCCTTTTATTTTGCGCCGAAAAAGGCAAATAGAGCGATCAGGTTCATTGAGAACTACTGCCACCATTCAAAAGGCCGTAATGACCTCTTGAAGTTGGAACTCTGGCAGAAGGCACTCGTTTCCGTCATTTTTGGAGTGGTCGATGAAAACAATTATCGACAGTTTCGGGAAGTGGTGCTGGTCATCGGCCGAAAGAATGGCAAGTCACTGTTCGCTGCGGCGATCATGGCATACGTCTCATTCCTCGACGATGAGTATGGCGCGGAGATATATTGTCTGGCTCCCAAGCTGGAGCAGGCCGAGATCGTGTATTCCTGTTTCTGGCAGATATGCCTCGCGGAGCCCGATCTGAAAGACAAGATCCAAAAGAGGGGAAGGCTGTCTGACTACTATATCGAGGACTCAAACACGATAGTCAAGAAGGTCGCTTTCAACGCGAAAAAGTCAGACGGCTTCAACCCTCACTTCGTTGTATGCGATGAAATCGCTTCCTGGGTCGGTGACGCAGGGAAAAAGCAGTATGAAGTCATGAAGTCGGCGCTCGGTGCCAGAAAACAGGCACTAATTCTGAGCTGCACGACTTCGGGATATGTCAACGAGGGAATCTATGACGAGCTCTACAAGCGCGGAACGAGATTCCTGCTCGGAGACTCGAAGGAAAAGAGACTGCTTCCTGTTTTCTATGTCATTGATGACGTGGAGAAGTGGAATGACATAAACGAGCTGAAAAAATCAAACCCAAACCTCGGTGTGTCGGTATCGACTGACTATATGCTCGAAGAAATAGCAATAGCTGAGGGTTCCCTTTCCAAGAAGGCGGAGTTCCTTACGAAGTATTGCTGTATTAAACAGAGTTCTTCACAGGCATGGCTCGCCACGAAGGTGGTCGATGGCGCCGTGTGCGCCAAGCTCGAACCGAAGGACTTCTATAACTCTTACGCGGTCGGAGGTATCGACCTGTCCCAGACGACGGACCTGACCTCTGCCTGTGTGGTAATTGAAAAGGACGGAATCGAGTACGTTATCTCGCATTTTTGGCTTCCTGCCGAAAAGCTGGACGAGGCCATTACGCGGGACGACATACCATACCGCGAAATGATAGAGCGCGGGTTCATGTCCGTATCAGGAGAAGGCTTCGTTGATTACAACGATGTCTTCCGCTGGTTTATGAACCTTGTGCAAGAACACAAGATCATGCCGCTGGTCGTCGGCTATGATAGATACTCTTCACAGTATCTCGTTCAGCAGATGAAGAACGACGGCGGTTTCCTGATGGATGACGTTTATCAGGGGTGGAACATGACACCTGCGATAAACAAGCTCGAAGGAGAGCTGAAAGAAGGACGGATCAAGATAGGCGACAACTCACTATTACGAGTCCACCTGCTTGAGACGGCATTACAGCGTGACCGGATGACGAAGCGGGTCAAGATAGTCAAGCTCAACGATAACAGCCACATCGACGGGTGTGCGGCCCTTTTGGACGCACTCATCGTTAAGGATAAATGGGCAGGCGACTACGGTCGCCAATTAAGAAACGAGTGAGGAAAGAAAATGGGACTTTTAGAGAAAATCTTCCCGAAAAAGTACAGGACACCCGTGCCGGACACGAGCAAGTGGGAACCTCTAACCGCTTATAGAGCAGCCTTTACTTCATGGCGAGGCGAGATCTATGAGTTCGACCAGGTCAGGAGTGCAATTGACACGCTTGCAAGGAATACGGGCAAGTTGAAGATCGAGATGCCCGGGACGGCAAAGGGTAAAGTCAGGACAAAGTTGAAGATCAGGCCGAACCCTTACCAGACTTGGTATCAGTTCCTTTATAGGGCGAGAACGATCTACGAGATGCAGAACAATGCAATCATCGTTCCTATCCTCGGACAGTATGATGAGATCGTCGGACTGTTTCCTGTGCTCCCGTCGGCCTGTGAAGTGGTGCAGACAAAGGGCGGGAAGGAATATCTCCGTTATACCTTCGCAAATAACCAGAAGGCCGCTATCGAGCTCGAGAAGTGCGGGATCATCACGAAGCATCAGTATAAAAATGACATCTTCGGAGATTCCAACTCGGCACTGAACGGAACACTCGGACTTCTCGATCTGAACAAACAAGCGATCAAGACGGCAGTGCAGGAATCGGCGACATTCCGGTTCGTGGCGCGGATGAACAACTACGCGAAAGATGAAGACATCAGAGCGGAACGACAGAGAGTAAAGGAAGCCAACCTCAAAGATAAGGACGGCTTCCTTCTTTTATTCTCGAACCTGATCGGTGAGCCTAAACAGATAACATACACACCTTACACCATCGACGAGAAGCAACTGGCAATTATTAACTCGAACATCGAGAAGTATTTCGGTGTGTCTCCCGAAGCGATCAAAAACGAGTTGACAGGTGACAAACACGCGGCCTTCTACGAAGGCGCGATCGAGCCGTTCGCAGTGCAGGCTTCCGAAGTCATCACAAACATGATCTTTACTCCGTTGGAACAGTCCACGGGGAACCTTTTCATGCTTACGGCTAACCGTATTCAGTTCATGACCAACTCGGAGAAGTTGAATGTCTCGTCAGCGATGGCGGATAGAGGTCTCATGACCATCAACGAGATCAGGACAGAGATATGGAACCTCGCACCGATCGAAGGCGGCGACCGCCTAATCGCTCGTGGTGAGTATTACTTCATAGATCCGACGGCAGACCCGTCAAAACAAGAACAGGAGGGCGAAGATAATGCCTAAGAAAACAGATAGAGAATATCGCTCGATGGAGCTGAGAGCCGCCGAGCAGGGCGACGAGAAGTCCTACATCGTGGAAGGCTACGCGACGACATTCGGTGATACTTACGAACTTTATCGTGACGGAAACTACATCGTTCAAGAGAACGTGGACAGAGATGCGTTCAAGAATACGGACATGAGCGACGTTATCTTCCAAATCGACCACGAAGGCCGTGTATATGCGAGAACCAGGAACGACTCACTCAAATTGGAGATTGACGAACACGGCTTGAAGACAAGAACGGACCTCGGTCTGACGGCTTCTTCCCGTTCCGTCTATGAAGATATTGATGCAGGTCTTTATGACCGGATGAGTTTCGCGTTCACGGTCACCAAAGATTCATACACGGAAGAGGAGAGGGAAGACGGCACCGTCATCCTGACACGTTCCATCTTAGAGGTTGGAAAACTTTATGACGTTTCAGCCGTTAGTTTTCCTGCCAACCCGAACACAGATATTTCAGCTCGTTCAAAAGAGTCTATTGACGGAGAGATCAAGAGATTCGAAGCGGAGAGACTTCACGAGAAGGAATTACAGGAGAAGAGGCAGGCTCTTCTCGAACAGATCTCACGTCTGAAAGGAGAAACATCATGACAGAGATTAAAGACATGAAGATCGAGGAAGTTGAAGCTCGCACTTCCGAGATCGAAGCAGAAGTCGGAACCGCTGACGAGACCAGAATGGCAGAACTCAAGGCGGAGCTGGACGAGCTTGAAGCAAGAAAAGCAGAGCTGAAAAAGATCGCAGACGAGGCCGAGGAAGCCCGCAAGGCAGTGGCAGAAGGAACCGCTCCGATCGAAGAAGAAAAAACTGTCATCACGGAGGAAAGAACAATGACAAATTCAGAAGTTATCAAGTCTGTTGAGTACAGAGACGCTTTCAAGAAGTACATCCTCACAGGTAAGGACGAAGAGTGCAGAAAGCTCCTCACAGAGAACGTCGCAAGCGGTCAGGTCCCCGTACCTGAGCTCGTTTACGACATCGTAAAGAACGCATGGGAGAAGGAAGGCATCATGGCCCTCGTTAAGAAGACATACCTCAAGGGCAACCTCAAGGTCGGCTTCGAAGTAAGTGCTGATCCCGCCGTTATCCACACAGAAGGTGCTGACGCTCCTTCCGAGGAGAAGCTCGCTCTCGGTGTTGTAACAATCGTTCCCGCTTCCATTAAGAAGTGGATCACGATCTCCGACGAGGTTGCTGACATGGCAAGCGACGAGTTCCTGCGCTATGTTTACGACGAGCTCACATATCAGATCGCCAAGAAGGCCGCTGATACTCTCATCGCAAAGATCGAGGCTTGTGGCACTGTTTCCACAAATACTCCTTCTACAAACGTAGCCGTTCCCGTTGTTGAGGCTGATTCCATCTCTCTCGGACTCATCGCTTCCGCTATCGCACAGCTCAGCGATCAGGCTTCCAACCCTGTCATCGTTATGAACAAGGCTACATGGGGCGCTTTCAAGGCTGTCCAGGCTGCCGGTTCTTACGGCTATGATCCTTTCGAGGGTCTCCCTGTTGTATTCAACAACTCCATCGAGGCTTTCAGCGCAGCTACCACAGGCGTCACATACGCTATCGTTGGCGACTTCGCAGAGGGTGCTATCGCTAACTTCCCCGCAGGCGAAGGTATCACGATCAAGTACGACGATCTCTCACTTGCTGAGGCTGACCTCGTTAAGCTCGTAGGCCGTCAGTACGTTGGCATGGAAGTTGTCGGCCCGAAGGCTTTCGTTAAGATCACAAAGGCTTCCGAGTAATTCATTAAGCCATAAGTTTAAGGAGAAGCACTTATGACGAAGATATTGATTTGTGTTCCATGTATGGATCAGGTGGCGAGTGGTTTTGCACAATCGCTCGCCATGCTCAAAAAGGGCAGTAATGAGACTGCGATAATGTTCGAGTGTGGCTCGTTGATTTACGATGCCAGGAACAGACTCGCGAAGCAGGCGATCAAGATGCAGGCCGATTACACGATGTGGTTCGACTCTGACATGATCTTTCAGCCTGACACGATGCTCCGGCTGTTAGAGCACAACGCTCCGATAGTCTCCGGGGCTTATTTCAGACGTTCCCCACCGTATCACCTTGTCGCTTTTGACAAGTGCGATACGGAGAAGAGAGAGTGGACTGACTTGCCGCTCCCGAAGGAAACCGTCAAGTGTGGCGGTGTCGGTTTCGGCTGCGTCCTGATAAGGACTGATGTTCTCTTTGAGGTCGCTACCAAGTTTAAGACGTGGTTCGAACCGATGAACGGCTTCGGTGAGGATCTGTCCTTCTGCTGGAGAGCGAGGGAGTGCGGTTTTGATGTGCTCCTCGATCCCACGATAACGTGCGGACACATTGGTCATATCACAGTCACAGAAGACTTCTACAAGGCTTATGCGAATGGAGGTACTAAATGAAAGTCTTAGTTAAAGCTCCGTTCTTCGACGAGAACGGCATACACAAAAAGGGCGAGACTGCTGATGTAAAGCAGTTCAGACCTGAGTATATGGAACTCATCGAAGAAGAGATCAAAACAGAAAAGGTTGAGAAGGCAGTCGCTAAGACTCCCAAGAAGACCACAAGAAAGAAGGGTTAATTTATGGCGGTTGATACGACATTCCTCGCTAAAGTGAAGACGGCTCTGAGAGTTTCCTTCACTGATACGGCAATAGATAACCAGATCTCGGATCTGATTGAGGCGGCCATCCTGGACTTGTCGGAAACCGCTGACATTAAGTCCTTCACAACGTCAAACGCTGACGCTTTGCAGACCGACGCGGTTATTGCTTATGTCAAGTACAGATGGTTTGATGACGAGAAGTTCTTCAAAGCATACAACGACATGAAGGATAAGATGGCGGTCTCGGGAAAGTATAGGAGCGTGATGGTCAATGAAGAATAGTGTTTATCCCATCGACCTGATAACTGTGACGACTGAAAAGGACTCACTCAATCAGGTGGTGGAAAAGACCCGAACCGACGCAACAGTCTACGCTGAAATAAGCTCCGTCTCACAGACGGAGTTTTTCAGCGCAGGCCGTCTCGGTTTGCAGCCATCGTTGAAGGCGACAGTCTACGACTTTGAGTATGGCGGTCAGACGATAGTCAAGCACAACTCGAAACTTTATTCCGTTTACCGAGTTTATTACGTCCAGGGAACGGATAAGGTCGAGCTGTATCTCGAAGAGAGGGGAGGAACGAAGGATGAACCAACTCCAAGTGATTCAACTTCTTAATACCATCTCGACACCGTCGTTTTATGACCATGCTCCGAACGGGACCAAGTTGCCATTCATCGCCATTCACTCGGAACAGCCTGAAAACTTCGCAGCAGACAACGGAGTCTTCTGTGAGAAATGGAACTTCCGCCTTGACCTTTACACGGTCGAGAAGGACCTCGAGATCGAGGCATCTATCAAGAAGCTCCTCAACGATAACGGCATCTTTTGGGTGAAGACAGAGCAGTATATCGACTCAGAGAGTTGCTGGGAGGTCGAGTTCGAGTTTGAGGTTCTTGGAAACGAGGTTCCGATAACTCCTCCGACTCCATCCGAGCCGACTCCTGATTCAGAACCGGAAGGCGGTGATGGAGATGGGGGAGCGTAAAGGCAACGAGGAAGTCGTGATCGTTCTCGGAGGCGGAGACCTCACGGGAATGGGTCAGGGCGGTTATGGTTTTTTAGCCAAGACCATCCAGGAAGAACTCATGAACGTCGGCGTGCAGGTCAGTGATGAGATGCAGGAAGTGTTCGATGAGATCGGAAAGGAAGCGGCCAAGAAGCTCAGAGAGACATCTCCCGTTAACGAGAGATCACCACAGTCCGGGCGGTATGCAAAAGGCTGGACCTATGAGCGTGGCAAAAGGACACGTAACTGGAAATGCTCGGGCATCGTGCGGAATAAGACGGACCCGCAGCTCACTCACTTACTCGAATATGGTCATCCGATCGTCAGAAATGGCGAAGTCGTCGGCAACTTTGACGGAATAACGCACATCGCGAACGTTGCCGAGTGGTGTGCAGAAGAAATCGACAACAGATTAGCTAAAAAATTAGGAGGAAACTGACATGGCAGACAATAAGGTCAAGTTCGGTTTGAAGAACGTACATTATGCTATGGTCACAGAGACAGTCGGAACCGACGGAGTTCCTTCCACGTCTTACGGTTCCTTGAAGGCTCTCGCTGGCGCGGTATCGCTCTCTTTGAGCTCATCCGCTTCCAAGAGTGTTTTCAGAGCTGACAACGAGGATTATTATGTCTCTTACGGCGAAGGCGGCTACGAGGGCGACCTCGAGGTTGCAAGGATCAACGAGAACTTCTTGAAGGACGTTCTCGGCTACGTTGAGGATAACGACAAGATCCTCGTCGAGGCTGGCGCCGCTTTCAAGACAGTCAACTATTTCGCACTCGTTTTCGAGTTCGATGGTGACCAGAAAGCAACTAAGCATTGCCTCTATAAGTGTAGCGCTTCCCGTCCGAACATCGCTTCACAGACAACAGGCGAGGGTGGAACAACTGATCCCCAGACGGAGACAGTCACCATCACAGCCGTTCCGAGAATCGACGCGGACAAGTACATTCACCTTCAGACACAGGATTCCACATCGACTGCAGTCGTCGAAGCGTGGTACTCTGCTGTCCCGATCCCGACATTTTCATGATCTAAGAGGGAGGCTCTTCGGAGTCTCCCTTTTTTATTAATTACCCAAGAAGGAGAAGCACAAAATGAAGAAGACAATCAAATTAAACGAGACAGAAATGACCTTGAAGAGTTCCGCAGCGACGAACATTCTTTACAAGAAAGCCTTCGGTGAAGACATTCTCGTGAAACTTACATCGTATACCAAGAACTTGAAAGATCTGAAAGATATGCAGGCTCGAGTCGCAGAGCTCCGCGAAAACAAGGGGAAGACGCAGGAAGAGATCATGGCAGAGATCAACTCCATGATGACTTCTGAAGCCTTCGTGGTATCGCAAGACTTCCAGAACAACACGCTCCCCAGACTTGTATACATTATGTATATCGAAGCAAATGCGGAGCAGAGGAACATCTTTTCGATGCTGAACGAAGAGAGCTATCTGATCTGGCTTATGGATATTAACCAGGACGAACTTCTCGCTCTCACGGGTGAGGTTATCGGCCTGTGGCAGGCAGGAGCCAGAACAACCTCAAAACTAAAAAACTAAACAGGCCGATAGATCGTGAGTATAACACTGCAGTTTATTTTCTGCGGTGTAAACAGTTAGGCTTCACACTTCCGGAGCTATTTGATCTGGATTATGGTGAAGTCTCTGACCTCATGATCGAGTCGGCGAACGATCACGCGAAATATGACTACAAGGCAACGCAGAGCGATTTTGATTCTGCGTTTCATTAGTCATGGAAAGAGGCAGACATGGCAAGCAAGATAATTGGAATCACAGTCGATATTGAAGGTAAGACTTCGGGATTGACCAAGTCACTCCAGGAAGCGAACAGCTCCATCAACAAGACCACATCTGCCCTCAAAGATGTAGACAAGGCTCTGAAACTCGACCCGACTAATGTCGAGTTGATCGCACAAAAGGAAGCCTTACTCAATAAGCAGATAGAGCAGACCTCCGAGAAGCTCGACATAATGAGACAGGTCGCAGACGATGCGAACGCTGCTCTTGAGCGTGGCGACATTTCACAGGAACAGTATGCTTCGCTGACTGCCGAGATCGTTAAGACAGAACAGTCACTCGCAGGACTCGAAGACGAAGCGAACAATTCCGCTGATTCTTTGGAGAACACAGGCGACGCAGCCGAAGACGCTGGCGATTCCGCAGAGGAATCAGGCAAGAAGATGGAAGCGCTGGGCGAGGCTGCTGCCGCTGCGGGCGAGGTCGCTGTTGCGGCCTTCGAAGCGGTCGTTGTTGCGGCCGCCGCTGTTGGCGCTGCTGTCACGGCTGCGATGGTCGAAGCAAGCTCCGCGATGGTCTCGGCCACAGTCGACACGGCGCACCTGGCTGATGAGATCCTGACGTTATCATCCACGACAGGACTCACGACTGATACGCTCCAAGAGCTGAACTATGCAGCCGAACTTCTTGACGTAGACACGACAACAGTGACGGGGTCCATGACCAAGCTCGAGAAGACTATGAGCTCGGCAATCGACGGCTCTTCTTCTGCGAAGGAAAAGTTCGAAGACTTGGGGATCGCCATATATGACGCAAACGGAAATGTCAGAGATGCGGAAGATGTATTCTGGGATGCTATTGACGTCTTAGGAACCTTCGAGTCCGAGACCGAGCGCGACATGGCTGCGATGGACCTCTTCGGGAAGTCTGCGAAAGAACTCAATCCGTTAATCGAAGCGGGTTCTGACGCGTTCAGAGCAATAGCAGACGAAGCGCATGAAGTTGGTTATGTGATGAGCGGAGACACGCTTGACGCGTTCGGTGCTCTTGACGATAACATGGTCAGGATGACCAACACGGCGCAGGCTGTTGAGCAGTCCTTCGGTGCCGTATTGCTCCCGTTATTGACTGACATGAGCGGTGATGTGGTCGACCTGATGGGTGACTTTTCGGGCGCCCTGGCATCGGCTGACGGTGACATTGACCAGATAGCAAGTGTTATTGAGTCATTCGCGCCCCGTGCGGTCGCTCTTGTAGAGGAGTATTTTCCTCAAATAATCACGGTTATTCAGAGCGTACTTGATGCGCTCCTGCCCGCCTTCATTTCGATGGCGCCGCAGCTCATAAGTCTGGCGGGTGTCCTGATAGAGCAACTCGCGAACGGGATCGCTGAAAATGCGGATCAATTCCTTTCCGCTTTTTCGTCACTTTTTGAGTCACTGACGAGTTCCGCGGCTGTTTTGCTCCCTGTTCTGGTGCCGCTCGCCGTTGAGCTCATCACACAGCTCAGTTCTTCTTTGGTGGAGAACGCGCCTCTTTTGGTGGAGAGCGCTCTGTCTATCATAATGACGCTCGTAGATACACTCCTGTCTCCTGAGAGCGTGGAGCAGCTCGTATTAAGCGCCACGAGTATAATCACAAGTTTACTCGACGGACTGACGAAAGCGCTTCCTGTGCTCATTCCCGCCGCTATCAATGCCATATTAACGCTTGTTGATACTTTGCTTTCGAGCGGGTGCCTTGAACAGATATTGAAGGCTGCGCTGACTTTGATCACCACACTGGCGAGCGCCCTGATCCAGTATCTCCCCGAGCTGATTGCTCGACTCCCGGAGATAATCCTCGGGATCGTTCGATTCCTGACAGGCGACGCACTGCCTGACATTATCGAGGCAGGTTTCACCCTGATCACTGCGATCATCGCCAATATGCCCGAAATACTTGCCGCCATTGTTGAAGCACTCGTTTCGCTCATCGTTGGCATGGGAGAGTACATCACAGGCGACGGCGCTGCGGATCTCTTGAAGAGCTTCGAAGCTGCTTTCAACGGGATCATCAGCGGAGCAGGGGACTGGGGCAAGGACTTGCTCAACAATTTCATCGGCGGAATATCCGATATGTTCGGTAAGTTGAAGGAAACGGTCTCAAATGCTGCAAGCATCGTCGCGGACTTTCTGCACTTCTCTGAGCCAAAACTCGGACCGCTCTCTGACTTTAACGAGTCAGGCGCGGATATGGTCAAGAACTTTATCAGCTCGATGGAGAGCGAGGAGTCTGACCTTGAGAGCGCACTGTTCGATACGGCGAGCATTATAAGCAGAGGCTGGAACGACTCAGCGGTCGCACAGAGCGCGGTCGGTTCCAATAATAACAGTTTCGCAGGACTCGAGCAGGCCATCAGTTCGATGGCAAATATGAACGGAGCGACGCTCGTTTTTCCGATCTACATCGGCGGCGATCATGTCGACACGTTCGTTTTAGATGCACTTGAAAGATACAACTACACGACGGGAGGTCACTAATGTTATCCAATTATTTGAAGTTCAATAGTGAGACATTCCCGAACCCGATCACTCCGACGATGAACTCCAAGACTTTGGAGAATGTCGCCATGAGTGAAGCCGGGACGGACTTGGTCTGCGTTATAAGGCCATCGAAAAAGTCATGGTCATTTAAGTTCAATCTTTCGTCAGGCAAGAGAGATATTTTGCAGTCTCTCTGCCAGGCGGAAAGTACCCAAATGTATTACATGGGTACGACATACACGGTAAGAGTAAGAGATTTCACTGAGAAGCTCGTATCAGGCTCGGAATACGTTTCCACGTCTGACGGTCTATTCGAGTGCTCGGTCAAGGTTACGGAGTTCTAACATGTATCAGATTTCAGAGGCTTATACAACCAAAATGCTTGACCAGGTGCAGACTCATCGTCTGTCCGGTCTTCTGGGATCCCTGGCTTTCAGCGGTGACGATGTCATCGGTGTCTCTTTTACGAACAGGTGCTCGGATAAGAATGTGAGTTTGGGTTCGGTAAACATCGGGACGCTCAAGCTGACATTCTTAAAAGACCTGTTAAACCGCGGCAATTATTATGGTAAGACTATCACGTTGTCAGACGCTCTCCTCGTAGGCTACGACGAAGACGAATCAGAAGTATGGGAAAGCATACCTCTTGGAGTCTTCCGCATCGCAGAGGCGACTTGGACGGCACAGGGAATGGTCGATATTGTTGCCTACGATTGCCTCTCACTTATGGACGAACCGATAGCACCCATTCAAACGAGCGGTTATCTATACGACTTTTGCAAACTCGTTGAAACGGAAACTGGAGCAGAGTTCGGAATGACTCGTGAAGAGTGCGAGGCATTACCGAACGGGGATATTATCATTTCGCCTTATACCGAAAATGATATGACAACGTGGCGAGATATGGTCTCGAAACTTGCTCAACTTGTCGGAGGCTTTGGCTATGCTGACAGGGACGGAACGTGGAGGCTCAAGTCATTCAATAATACTTCCGTGTTGAATGTTCCCGTGAATCGAAGAATGAGCGGAGCGAAGTTCTCCGACTTCCAGACTCGTTTCGATGGTATGAGCTGGGTCGATGTGAAGACCACGGGCGAGACATACTATGTCGGAGACTCAAACGGCTTTACTATGGCTTTGGGGAACAATCCGTTCTTACAGTATGGAGGGACGGCAATAGTAAAGGGCAGAGTTCAGACCATCTTCTCCATAGTTCAGACGATGATCTATACACCCTTTGAGGTGTCGGGACTTCCGGCTTTCGTTGCTCTCGACTTGGGGGATGTGGTCTCGTTTACTGACGACTACACAGGGCATACATCCATAGGGTGCGTTATGTCCGTGACATGGACATATAACAAGTCGTTCAAGATGGCTTGCTATGGCAACAACCCTAATTTAAGAACGGCACAGAGCAAGACCGACAAGGCAATAGCCGGAAACAGGTCAGCCAATGCAAAAGACAGGATAGCAACCTTCACATCGGCAAACATCCAAGAGTTGACGATAGACGATTCCCTCAACGAGATTTTGAGATCTTACTTCACCACGGCATCAGAACAACCGATGCTCACAATGACAGAAGTCAAGTTCAATCTCACGGATGAGGGAATTGTCGAACTGATTTACTTCTTGGACAACGAACAGATAGATTACATCCCAACCGAGACCTATTCCGAGTCAGGAGTCCACACTATCTCTTTTATGTACCCAATAGAGGGAGCAAGTACGGACTTCAAACACAAGTTCCAAGTATTTATGAGAACGACTTCGGGAGCGGTGATACAACCTCTCGATGCAAGAACCTATATACAAGGCTATGGTTTCGACCTCACGAGCGAATGGGTCGGCATCTTGGAGGCAGACGATCAGATCACTATTATTCCTCTCGGTGGAGCTGGAGTTCTTGGTCTCACGGAGACGATAACGACTTCTCTTGCTCCTTCGGCAAGCGTAACGGCATCCGACAATGTTCCCGTCTTGGACATAAAGGCATTGGCAGCCTTCGCCCTGATGGACAGTGTCGCTATCTTCATGCACAACTTGTGTCTTGCGGTTGAAAGTGATTACTTCCTGACTACCGAGGCAGACCAAAGAATAGAACTAGATTAACACAGGAGGCTTTATATGGCAGACGACAGAGTGAAAATATCGGCACTAGACAGTGCCTCCACAATGGACACAGGCGACCTGTTCCCCGTGACACAGGACAGGGGCGGAGCGTTAAAGACCAACAAGGCAACTATGAGTCAGATTGCGACCGAGGTTGTAAATGGCATCGAATACACGACCGCTCTTGACACGGATAGCAAAAAGCCTCTCGGGGCAATAAACGAGTTGTTAGACCGAATTATTGGACTCTATCCCGTCCAGACCTTTTCCGCCACCCCCATCGCCAC
>JAEIGA010011183.1_pt1 | contig 13628 bp, 11 predicted proteins | sample 9270691 | NCBI WGS metagenome assembly JAEIGA01 (sample SAMN17057246, study PRJNA624740) | gut metagenome | biome: biome; isolation source: fecal sample | host: Bos grunniens | place: China: Xizang | collected 2019
CGATACTCACGCGTATGACGGGGGATATTGACCGTTTTCAATCGGGTGTCAATCTTGCGCTCCGTTTGTTTTTGCGCTCGCCCTTTATCGTGTTCGGGGCGATGCTCACGGGCTTTTTTATCGACCCGAAATCGATTGGCGTATTCGCGCTTACGATAGGGGTTTTGGCAATCGTAGTTTACGCCGTGATGTTTGCGTGTATGCCACTTTATAAACGCACGCAGGAAAAATTAGATAAGGTACTTTTATCCACGCGCGAAAATTTAACGGGCGCGCGTGTGCTTCGTGCGTTCTGTTATGAAGAGAGCGAAAAAGAAACGTTCGCAAAACGCAACGGCGAGCTTACGGCAGGCAGAAAATTTGCAGGCGCGATTGCCGCGATTACAAATCCGCTTACGTACGTACTCGTCAACGGCGGTATTATACTCTTATTATATACGGGCGCGCTTCGCGTGGATAGCGGTTCGCTTTCGCAAGGTAGCGTGATTGCCCTTTACAATTTAATGGGGCAAATTTTAATCGAGCTTATCAAGCTTGCCAACCTGATTGTCACCGTCACCAAGGCGGCGGCGTGCGGTGGGCGTATTCAAGCGGTGCTAGATATGCAACCTTCGCTCAAAATCCTTTCAACTTCGGAAGAAAACGTACAAACGGGTGAAAGTGAAGATTTCGTACGGTTTGAAAACGTGCGCTTGCAATATAACGAAAACGCCGAGCCTGCGCTGGAAAACGTCAGCTTTTCCGTAAAGCGTGGTCAAACGGTGGGGATTATCGGCGGAACGGGTTCAGGCAAAAGCTCGCTCGTAAATTTAATACCCCATTTTTACGACGTAAGCGCAGGGCAGGTATGCGTTGACGGCAAGAACGTACAAGAACAGAGCGTGCAAACGTACCTGCGCGAACGGGTGGGGGTCGTACCGCAAAAGGCGGTTTTATTCAAAGGCACGGTGCGTGAAAACTTGCTTTGGGGCAAGGCTACGGCAACGGACGAAGCGCTTTGGAACGCGCTTGAAAAAGCGCAGGCGGCGGAGTTTATCCGTGAAAAGGGCGGTTTGGATTGCGCCGTGGAGCAGGGCGGAAAAAACTTTTCAGGCGGACAAAAACAACGCTTAACGGTGGCGCGCGCGCTCGTGCGTGAGCCGGATATTTTGATTTTAGACGACGCTTCCTCTGCGCTCGATTACGCAACCGACGCTTCGCTCCGTAAAAATATCCGCACGCTTTCTACAACGGTGTTTATCGTTTCCCAGCGCGCTTCTTCCGTGCGCGACGCGGATAAAATTATCGTGCTTGACGACGGGAAAATAGTAGGGCAAGGCACGCACGGCGAGCTGATGCAAACGTGTGAAATTTATCGGGAAATTTATTTCTCGCAATATGAAAAAAGCGAACAAGGGGGAGAAAGGGTATGAAGAAAAGCACGCTTTCACGTATTCTCTTATACGTAGGCAAATATCCGTTCTCGCTTGTGGGTTCGGTGTTGTTTGCGCTTCTTTCGGTGCTGGGAACGTTGCTTGTCCCCGTATTTTTAGGCGATGCAATCGATTGTATCGTGGCAGGGAACGTAGATTGGTCGGGATTTTTCTTGCAATGCACGAAAACGGCGGTTTCGGCGTGTGTTGCCGCAACGTCGCAATGGCTCACGAGCCTTTGCAATAACCGTATTTCTTGCAACGTAGTGCGTGATTTGCGCAAGGACGCGTTTGAAAAAATCGGTGTTTTACCACTTAAATATATCGATTCGCATTCGCACGGGGATATAGTCAGCCGAGTGGTGGCAGATGCCGACCAGTTTTCGGAAGGGCTGTTGATGGGCTTTACGCAATTTTTTACGGGCGTTTTAACCATTGTCGGCACGCTGTTGTTTATGCTATTTACCAACGTAAAAATTGCGCTTTTCGTGGTAGTACTAACGCCCACGTCCCTTTTAATAGCTCGCTTCGTAGCAACGCACACGCATAAATTCTTCGTGGAACAAACAAAGGCGCGCGGTGAGCAGACGGCGTTTGCCGAAGAAGCAATCGGTGGCTTGAAAACAACGCAAGCGTTCGGTCGCGAACGGGAAAACGAAGAAAAATTCAACCGCTTAAACGAACGGCTAGAAAAGGCGTCTATGAACGCCACGTTCTATTCTTCGCTCGTCAATCCCTCCACGCGCTTTATCAACAATCTCGTTTACGCCGTGGTTGCGCTCGTTGGCGCAATCGACGTGGCAAACGGCTTGTTCACGGTGGGTGGGTTCACGAAGTTTTTATCCTATTCTAATCAATATACCAAGCCTTTCAATGAAATTTCGGGCGTAATTACCGAGCTGAAAGGCGCATTCGTTTGCGCGGCGCGTATCTTTGAACTCATAGACGAAACGGAAGAGCCGAGCGATTGTAATCTTCCTGCTTTGGGAACGGCAAAAGGCAACGTTTGCCTTGAAAACGTGTATTTTTCTTATCACGAATCGCACAAACTGATAGAAAACCTTTCCCTTGCCGTGGAAAGGGGGAAACGGGTGGCAATCGTTGGGAAAACAGGCTCGGGCAAAACGACGCTTATCAATTTACTAATGCGTTTTTACGACGTAAACGGGGGGCAGGTATGCGTTGACGGCAAAAACGTGCAATCAATTACCCGCCGTTCGCTTCGGGAAAATTACGGTATGGTTTTGCAGGAAACGTGGCTGAAAAACGGCACGGTGCGTGAAAATATCAAGCTTGGCAAACCGTCGGCAACCGACGAAGAGATGATTTTGGCGGCAAAAGCGGCGCACGCGCACGGATTTATTAAGCGTATGGAAAAGGGCTACGACACGCTAATTTCGGAAAACGGTCAGCTCTCCGAAGGACAACGCCAACTTTTGTGTATTGCGCGGATTATGCTGGCGTTGCCACCGATGCTGATTTTAGACGAAGCTACGTCGTCGATTGATACGCGCACGGAACGCAAAATCAGCGACGCGTTTGAAACGCTGATGCAGGGCAGAACGACGTTTATCGTTGCGCATCGCCTTTCCACAATCGTAAACGCCGATTTGATTTTGGTGATGGAAAAAGGGAAAGTGGTGCAACAAGGCACGCACGCCGAGCTTTTAAATCGGGGCGGAGCTTACGCCGAGCTTTATAACGGTCAGTTTGCATAGAGAAAGCATAGAGAAAGCATAATCACACGGCTTTTACGCATATAGTAAAGATAGCAATGCGTGGAGGTACTGAATGCGACTGCTGGACGAAATTTTCAAAAACGATACGCTCGCTTCGCTCGCGCGTTGTACGCTTATCGTCGGTGGCGGTGGGTATTTTGAAGGCGTGAAAACGGTGGGCGATTTTACGCCCGAACGCATCGTGATATACTTCCCCAAAGAAACGGTGATAATCGAAGGGGAAAACCTATCTATCGGCAAATACTGCGACGGGGATTTACACCTGCAAGGCAGTATCCGTTCTTGGCAACGGACGCTCCCGACGGAAAAAGGGGTGTAGGCGATGTGGTGGAAAGGTTTTGAAGAAAGGCAGGAAAAAATCCGATTTCAAATTGAAGGCATAATGCCCGAACGTGCGTTGCTTCGGCTAAAAAGAGCGCAAATCGGCGTGTATAACGTAAAAAAAACGCAAAAAAATCAAATACTTTTTAGCGTAAAGAAAAAAGATAGTGAAAAAGTTTTTGCAATTTTTCCAAATCCGTGCTATAATAATAACGTGCATAGTGCGTACGTGGCGAAAAAGTTGGGTGCAACGGGCGTTTGGAAAACGTTCGAACGTCTAAAAAAACGGACGGGATTGGTGATTGGTGCGTTGCTGTTTTGCGCGCTTACGACCTTTGCCGACGGGTTCGTGTTCGGCGTTCGGTTCGTGGGTACGGATATTTACGCGCGTGAAGCGGTGCTTGCGCTGGAAGAGAACGGGATAAAACCCTTTTCACGCTACGCCTACGGCAACGAAGATTTGGTTTGCGCGCAATTATTAAAGCAAAAGGGCGTTTCCTTTTGCTCGGTGCAAAAACAGGGCTTATACGCCGTGGTGGAAGTGCGCCTCTCGCCCTTTTCCGAGTGCTCGCCCGTAAAAGGGGATATGCTTTCCAAACGTTCGGGTACGGTGCTTGCAATCACCGCGCTTCGGGGTACGACCCAAAAAAAGGTCGGGGAGAGCGTAAAGGCAGGCGAACCGCTCGTTTCGGGGTATTTTGAAACGCAGAGCGGAGAAAAAAAATGCGTGGAAGTCGTCGCGCGCGCAAGCGTTGCGTGCGTGTACGAGAAAAATCTGACGGCGGAAAACGAAGAAGAAGCGTTTGCAAAGGCGTATTTAGAGTTAGGGCTTTCCGAGCGTGATAAAATCACGGACAAGGCAGTGGAAAAGAACGGAAACGAATACTCTGTAAAGATTGCCTACGTGGTGATACAAACGATGAATTTTTAGAAGGTAGCCACACGGTTGCAATCTAAAACAAGGTTTTAACGGCAAAAAGGAGAGATATGGCGGAAAACGTAAGCAGAAAGGAAATCGTCGATGCGAAATCTGTGGACAGGTTGGCAAGATTGCTTGGCAATTTCGACGAGAATTTGAATTTTCTCACGCGCGCGCTTGGCGTGAGCGCGTACGTAGAAGGCGTGAAAATACGTTTAGACGGCGAGCAGGAAGCCGTTTGTATCGCGACGAAAGCGTTGAACGCGCTTTTGAAAATCATTGATTTGGGAGAAGAGATTGACGAAGGACGGCTCACCTATTGCGTAGAGCTTGCACGGGAAGGCAAGGAAGAACAAATTGCCACGCTTGGCGAAGGCGTAGTGGCGATTACCGCGCGTGGCAAGCAAATCAAATGCAAAACGGTAGGGCAGAAACTGTACGTAGATGCTATCAAGAAAAATGCCGTCACGTTCGGGATAGGACCTGCCGGCACGGGGAAAACGTATCTTGCCGTGTGTATGGCGGTGGCGGCGTTTAAAAGTAAGCAGATTGAAAAAATCATTCTCACGCGCCCTGCCGTGGAAGCAGGGGAAAAGCTCGGGTTTTTACCTGGGGATTTACAAGAAAAAGTTGACCCGTATTTGCGCCCCCTTTACGACGCTTTGCAGGAGCTTTTGGGCTTGGAAACGTATGGAAAGCTTATGGAACGTGGCGCGATAGAAGTCGCTCCGCTTGCGTATATGCGCGGTAGAACGCTTTCTAATGCGTTTATCATACTCGACGAAGCGCAAAACACCACGCGCGAGCAAATGAAAATGTTCTTAACGCGTATGGGCGAAGGCAGTAAGACGGTGGTGACGGGCGATATTACGCAGGTGGATTTGGCAGGCAAGGAAAGCGGTTTGGTGCAAGCCGCGAAAATCCTTGACGGCGTGGAAGGGATTGGCGTTTGTACGCTTACGGCAAAGGACGTCGTTCGGCATCCGCTCGTAATGCGTATCGTGCGCGCGTATGAAAAGGCGGCGGAAACGGAAACGAAAGAAAAAGCACCAAAGGAGTAAACCAAAGATGACGAAAAAAGAATTTGGTAAAACGTGGACGAAAAGAGATGCGGTGAAAAGCTCGTTTCTCTATTTGTTGCATTTCCTAATTTACTTGGGGATTGCGGCTATTTTACTTTTCACGGAAAGGTGGGCGGATTTAGGTAATTTTTTAAGCCAGAACGGGTCGAATTATTTATACGCAATTTTCTGCACGTTCCTGCTTTTCGTGATAACCTATCTTTATTTTTACTTTGAAAACAGAACGCTTTTGGAAAGCGGAAAGAACATTTCGCTCGTATTTATCGTGCTGGATATGTATTTAATCGTTTCCTGTTTAATCGGTTATAAAATCGCCATTTACGCGCGCCCCGTTGCGCTCGTTGCGTTGTTGATATTCGTTTTAATCGGGCGCAGAGAAGCGATTTTTATGAACGTGATTTGCGCAATGCTCATCTTTATTATCGACACGTTCGCCGTACCCGAAGTGACGATGAAAGAATGTTATTCGTCGCTCGTGATTTCGTTCTCGGCGGGTATGTTTGCTATCTTCCTTGCGGAAAAGGCAAGAACGCGGTTGAGTATCGTAAGAATAGGGCTGTTTATCGTAATACCGATGGATTTGGTTATTTTCCTTTTGGAAATCACGCGCTTTCTTGCGCCTACGGAACTCCTTTCAAACGGCGCAACCGTTGCAGGTTGGTCGGGCTTGGCTACGCAAATGGGCTACGGCTTGTTTGGCGGTGTGATGTCCACCGTTATCTTCCTTGCGGTGCTTCCCATTTACGAATACTTTTTCAACTGCTTAACGGGATTTCGGCTTCGCGAACTGACGAGTTCGGATGCGAAAATGCTCAAAAAACTCAAAGAAGAAGCGCCTGGTACGTATAACCATTCAATGATGGTGGCACAACTTGCGGAAGCGAGCGCGGCGGCGATTGGGGAAAACGTCGATTACGCGCGCGCAGCGGCACTCTATCACGACGTTGGAAAATTGCATTATCCCGAACATTTCACGGAAAACCAAGGGGATTACAACCTGCACGACGAGCTTACCCCCGAGCTTTCGGCAGACATTATCCGTTCGCACGCCAAAGACGGGTATAATCTCATTCGCAATCAACGCCTACCGCAATTTTTCGCCGACGTTGCCATTCAGCACCACGGCACGATGCCTATCCGTTATTTCTACGCAAAGGCATTGAAAATGACGGACGGGGAACTCAACATTGAAGATTTCTCGTATATGGGACCCAAACCGCAAACGAAAATCGCGGCAATTATTATGATTTCAGACGCATCGGAAGCGGCGGTTCGCGCAGTGGGCGCGCGTAGCCCCGAAGAAGCGGAAAAGGCAATCCGCGCGGTGATTGAAGAGCGTATGGATTTGGAACAATTCTCCGAATGCGATATTACGATGGCAGATTTAACCAAAATCCGTCAGGCACTCGTCAACGCGCTCACGGGTGTATATCATCACCGTATTAAATACCCCAGCATCAAATACCATCGCACGGAAAACGGTACGAAAGGAGAAAACGAATGAGTTGGTTTTTGGATTGCGACGAAGCGGTGTTTGCGAACGTTTCGGCTTTGGAGAACGCGCTTTCGGGGTTTGTGGAAACGGACGTACCCCTTGCCGTCGAAATTTTATTCGTGGACGAAGCGGAAATTCAGCGTTTGAATAAAGAACTTCGGAATATAGATAAAATCACGGACGTGTTGAGCTTTCCTGCGCTCGATTTAGCGCGCGGACAAGCCATCAAAAAAGCCGATTATCCCTTTGAAATCGACGAGGAAGGACGGCTACTTGTTGGAAGCATTGCGATTTGTGAAAAACGCGCGAAAGAACAGGCGGAAGAATACGGACATTCGTATGCGCGTGAATTGCATTATTTAATCGTCCACGGCATTATGCACTGCTTGGGGTACGACCATATGGAAGAGAGCGACAAAGCGCAAATGCGTGAACAGGAAGAATTTATTTTAAACAAACTCGGTATCACGAGATAAGGAGAAAAGAAAAGGCGATATGAAGAGTGGCTATATAGCGGTAATCGGCAGGGCGAACGCAGGGAAAAGTACTTTAATAAACGTGCTTGTTGGGGAAAAGGTTTCTATCGTTTCTCCCAAACCCCAAACGACGCGTGATCGGATTTTGGGCGTACTCACGGGCGAAGAATATCAAATCGTGTTCGTGGATACCCCAGGGATTTATAAGGCGAGAAACGCGCTTACGGATATGATGATGCGCACGACGGAAACGAGCGCGAAATCGGTGGATTTTATCCTGTACGTCGTGGACGGACACGAAGGGATTTCGGAAGAAGATTTATCGCTGATGAAAAAATATAAAGCTTTGAATATTCCTATGGCGATTGCCTATACGAAAATCGACATTATGCCCAAGGAAAACATACCGCTCGATATGGCGAAATTCTCCGATTCAGGATTAGATTTGGACGTGTTCCCTGTGTCTGCAAGAAAGGGCAAAAACGTAAAAAATCTCAAAGAGTTTTTAATCGCGCAAATGCCCGAAGGCGAGAAGCTTTTTGAAGAAGATATTGTTTCGGATAAGAGCGAACGGTTTATGATTTCCGAAATTATGCGCGAAAAAATACTGCTCAAATTCGATAAGGAAATACCGCACGGTATTGCAATCGTAATCAATGAATTTTTCAAAAACGACGGGGGCGTGTACGAGATTAATCTTGATATAGTATGCGAACGGCAAAACCATAAAGCCATTTTAATCGGCAAGCAAGGCAGGGCGATTAAGGAAGTTTCGTCCTTTGCCCGTCAGGATATGGAAAAGTTCTTGGGCGCAAAGGTGTTCTTAACGACGTACGTGAAAGTCAAGGAAGATTGGCGCGACAGACCGAACTTGCTTAAAGAGTACGGCTACGAAGATTTAAGAGATTAAAACGCATATATACGCCGCAATGCTTTGTCAAGCTTGCGTTTTCCCTTGCTCGTTTACGGCGAAGTAAACTCCCGTCGGGAAAGCCGCACTTTTCTTGCCTTGCTCGCATCTCTGCGTTTTAAAAAAACGCAGGATTTGCTCAAAGCGCATAAAAACCCTTGCCTTTCCCAAACTACTTTTGGGGGGTGAATTATGCGAGATAAGCGTGAAGAAAACGAAGCGGCGAAAATGGCGTGGCAAATGTTTGAAAAGACGGGTAGTGTGAGTTATTATATGCTCTATCACGATTTGATGCGAAACGATTAAACGAAGATTACGCAAAGGAAGGATTATGGAAGTCAAAACGGACGCGGTGGTGTTGCAAACGCTCGATTACAAAGACGACGACAAGCTTTTAACGCTCTTTTCGCCGTCCTTGGGTAAATTCACCGCAGGGATTCGCGGCGTGAAAAAGCCCAAAGCCAAGCTTGCGTTCGCCGCCCAGCCTTTTGCGTTCTGCGAATACGTGTTGGCGGAAAAATCAGGCAGATACACGGTGGTTTCGGCGTATTTACACGAAAGCTTTTTCGATTTACGAACGGACGTGGAATGCTTTTACGCGGCGTGCGCGGCGGCGGAAATCGTGCGTGTAATCACGGTGGAAAACGAACGCTTCGACAGTCTATTTATCGCTTTTTTAGAATGTTTGAAAGGTCTGTGCCTTGCCAATGAAGACGTTGCGGAAGCATTGATTACCTTTCTTTTGATTGCCTTGCGTGAAAGTGGTTATCCCGTGGAGCTTTCCTTTTTAGAAGAAAACGACGGGGATATGGGCGAGAGAATTTGGTTTGATTTTGCCGACGGTCGATTTACTACGTTCGAGCGCGCGCAAGCAGGGGAACGAGCAAGCGTATCGACGTATCACACCTTGCGCAAATGCGCAGGATTAAGCTTCGACGAAGCGGCGACTTTGGGCGGTAAGAAACGCGCCCTTCGGCTTTTAAAAGCCTACTTAACGGAAAAGACGGAAGAACGTTTTGAAAGTCTTGGCGAATTTATCAGAATTATGGAAGAATAAAAGGGAAAAGTTATGGAAAAGAAAAACAACGAAAATAAGGAAAATAAGCCCGTGATAACCAAAGCGGAAAAACGGGACAACGTGAAAAATCTCATTCGCGAAATTTTAGCAAAAGGAAGCGTGAAAGCAGGCGAGTTAATCGACGGCGCGGCAAAACTTTATGCCGAGCGTTTCGGCGGTGAGGATACGGAAAATATGAACGACGTGAAAGGTCGCGTAGGCTCTGTGCTTGACGTGATGAAAAAGGACGGCGACGTGCAATTCGACGGGGGCGTGTACGCGTTGAACGCACCCAAGCAAGAAGAAAAAGCGGAAGAAAAAGTAGAAGCAAAACCCGTGAAAAAACCGCGCAAAACGGTGAAAAAAGCAACGGAAGAAAATAAGGAAGAAAGTAAGAACGAGCAGGAAAAGCCCGTAAAAACCAAACGCACGGCTTCCAAAAAGCAAGAAGAAAAGAAAGACGAAAAAGCCGAACCGTTGCCCCCTGCGCCCTTGCAACCGATTGCGCCGACCGCACCCACGACGCCTGAAATTGCGCCCGAGCCTATCCCCGAAGATACGGTGAGAAGCGAAGAAAAAACCGCGCCCAAAAAACGTGGCAGAAAACCGCGCGTGGCGACGGAAAAACTTATAATAGAAAAACTTACTCCGCCTACGGCAGTTGAAGAAGAAATAAAAATTGCACCGATTGAAGAAATAAAAACGGAAGCTTCGCCGAAAGGTACGCTAATGGATATGAGCTTTTTGTTTGGGGATATAAAACCCGTTGAGAAAAAGCAAAAAGCGCCCGAAGCGAAAAAAGCGCAAGAACAAGAAAAACCTGCGGAAAAGAAAGCGGAAGTAAAAACAGAAAGTAAAACGGAAGAGAAAAAAGCCGAGCCTAAAAAGGCAGAAGTGAAAAAGCCCGTGCAAAAGACGGCTACGCGCGCGACGAAAAAACCGTCCGTACCGCTCACACCCGACGAAAAATTGCAGGAAGCGTTTTTAAACAGATTGCGCCGATTGGGTGGGGAGTACTTTGAATACTACAGCGTATATCTTTTGGAAAAATACTCGCGCCAAAACGGCAGAAGATTAGAAAGTTTAAAAATCACGGGTGGCGATCACGACGGTGGAATCGACGGGGAGATTGAGCTTACGGATAAGCTTGGTTTTAGAGAAACGATCTACATACAGTCGAAAAATTGGGACCCTGGGAAAGGTTCTGAAAAGCTGTGGGTCGTTGGGGAAACGCTTTTACAACAATTTATCGGCGCGTGCGTATGTAGGCAAGCCAAGGACGGCAAGCAACACTGTCGGGGTATATTTATGACGACGTCGCGCTTTACCCCCGAAGCGAAGAAAATTTTAAACGATACGTCGGATAAGTTTGTGGGCTACGACGGCGCAGACATATACGAAACGGCGAAAGAATGTGGATTTGGCTTGGTAAAAAAGAACGGTGAATGGATGCTCGACGAAGCGCTGTTATCGGGAATGAAAGCATTTTTTAATATGAACGAATGATTATAAACGACAGAAATCGCTCGAAAACGCAAGTTTTCGGGTGATTTTCTATAAAAAAAGCAAAAAAAATTAAAAAAACACTTGACAAAGCAAAATCGCGGGCGTATAATAAATTCATAAACTAATACTATGAATAGTATTTTGGAGGTAAAATTATGAAAAAAATTGGCTTATGGATGGCAGCTTTAACGGCAGTGACGGTCGGTGGCGTGTACGCTTCGTTCTATTATTCGCAAGACGTAGCTGGAATTAACGAAGATAAGAACAGATCCATTCAAATCACTGGCACGGCAAACTCTGGTGCGGCAGGTACGTACGCGATTGATACTACCACGCTTATTGCGCAAATCGATTCTGCTGAACAGTACAAGAAAGACGGGATAGATTTAGCGGAGATTTATAGTGGCTTTTCGACGATGGATAATCATACGGCTCTTTTAAATATTACAGGTTATATCACGATTACGTTTGTCCCGAATGAAAATGCGGAGCAAGATGTTCAAAATAACGGTCTTGAAACGGTAGTTTCGTTTAGCGTAAACGGTGGTGTGGCGGATTGGTCTTATACCTATGGTGGCGAAACGAAGAACGTTTTGGTTTGGGATGCGGATTCGACGAATGATGCAACCGAAAAAATCAATACGTCGGCGTTTGGTTTTACGATTTATCCTAAGGGAACGACGGGAGACGTTAAGTGTTGGGACAACTCAACGGGAAAACTTACTTATACCATTCCTGCGTCTGATCTTTTTAACGAAACTTCGCGATTGATTAACGTGAACCCGATTGCATTGGATACGATTGAACATCACACCGCATATAAGGGAGCTTTGAGCGGAAAAGAAATTACGGTTGCGGTTAGCTCGGTTGGCACGAATCCTACGCCTGATCAAGGCACGGAAGAGCAGGAATAAAACGGAACGCTTAATCATTGCCCGATTAAATATAAAACGACAATAAACGCTTTATCTCCATAATCCGTTATGGGGATAAAGTTGTTTAAAGGATTTTATCTTATATGACGTACGATACTTACGTTTTGATTCTTTGCACAGTCGTATATACGCTGATGACGGCGTTAACGGTTGTGGTGATAACGACTTTAACGAAAAATGCGTTAAAGCTGATTCGTTTTGGGGCAGAGGATCAAGATATAATCAAGGAAAATTTAAAAGCGCAGAAAAAGAAGCGTAAAGCAAGCGGAAAATTTGATTGGGTATTATCCGCATTTTTTTGCGTTGTGTTTTCCTGCGTTTTTGGTTTTTCTATGTACGTAAATCTTGCGCAAGACGTTTACTTTGAAGATATTCCCACGCTAAAAGTTGTAAACACCAATTCAATGGCTAAAAAGCTGGAAAAGAATAAATATTTATTTGAAAACGATTTGAATAATCAATTTGAAGCGTTGGATTTGATTTTATTATATAAATTACCCGATGAAACGGATTTAAAATTATATGATGTGGTAGTTTACGAAGTTGAAGATATGTTGGTTGTGCATCGTATCGTAGGGATTGAAGAACCGAATGCGAAGCATCCGAACGAAAGATATTTTCTTTTACAAGGCGATGCCGTGGAAAATCCCGATCGCTTCCCCGTGCGGTATTCGCAAATGTGTGCAATTTACAGTGGGAAAAAGTTGCCGTTTGTGGGCAGTTTCATCATTTTTATGCAATCGCCTGCAGGTTGGCTTTGTATGATTTTAATGCTCGGAGCAACGATTGCCACGCCGATTATCGACAAGAAATTGAAAAAGGCGAGAGAAGCACGCTACGCTTTGTTGCTTGCAAAGCAAAGAAAAGCGTCGGTGGGACAAGCTCAAAACCAGCCTATTTTCGGCGCACCCGTTTGTCTTTATCCCGTTTATTACGACCCTACGAAAGTATCGTTTTCTGCTTTGCCTAAGCCGAACGCAAACAAGGGGGAACGGAAATGAAATCGCTTTCTAAAATTACCCTTTGTTTAACGGCGTTTTTAATGGTAAGTACGATTGCAAGCGTTTCGGCAACGTTTTATTATGCACAAGATCCTGCCGATTCCGTTGTGGCAGGACAAAGCGTGAATCTCAACGGTTTTATTTACGTACCAGAAGATATGCCCGACGTGGAAGTGACAGCCGTGCAACGATTGTCTGACATCTTAAACGGGAAATATACCACAAAAAATGTGCAAGATTCGTTGGATTACTTAATTAACGAAACGATTCAGGTTTATTGGGATAACGATCCTACGCAAGATCCGTTTGTGGGTAGTATGGACCAAACGTATGAAAAGCAAGTAAAAGAATTGTTCGGTGACGTTTTGGAATTGCAGGACGAAGACCTTGCGTTTATTTTGAAAAATCAAGACCTGAACGGCGACGGCTTGAATGAAATTGCAATGTATTCGACGAACGATCCTTTGGATAACAAATCAAGCGATTATAAAGGTGTCGTACACGTGTACGTGACGGTATTCACGCCTATCGTTGATTCGCGGGGGAATATCACGGGCTATAAACAAGTTTGCGAATCCTTGCGTGGATATTGCTACGAGATTTATTATTCGCCGAGTTACCAAGTGCCGTCTTTCTCTACTGACGAATGGAGAGATAGCGTTGCTTATACCGATAGGTGGAATAGAACCTACGAATTGCCCGATTCAGCCAAATTGGATTTTAACTCTTATAATTTGACATATAGAGCCAGCAATAGAAATAATCCCACAAAGCC
>JAEIGA010011184.1_pt1 | contig 13628 bp, 12 predicted proteins | sample 9270691 | NCBI WGS metagenome assembly JAEIGA01 (sample SAMN17057246, study PRJNA624740) | gut metagenome | biome: biome; isolation source: fecal sample | host: Bos grunniens | place: China: Xizang | collected 2019
CTGTACGATGCCGGACGGGAAACCATGGCCCGGCTGACACTGCATTTTGACGGCACCGGTACAGCCGTAATTTACTATGGCGAAAGCGAAGCAGAAGCATTGAGCAATGAACTTAACTCCTGCGAAACAGTGTCTGCACGGCCGGTGGTGAACATCCCGGCCCGTGCATTCCGTTACCTCCGGATAGAAACCGACGCTGCTGCACTGACAGGCATTGCTGCCGAATACGAATTCCTTCCGCTGGAAACCAGAGGTACATTTTCCTGTGACGACGCACTGATTAACCGCATCTGGGATGTCAGCCGCTACACCCTGCACCTGAACACCCGGGAATTTTTCCTCGACGGCATCAAGCGCGACCGCTATGTATGGTCCGGAGATGCCTACCAGAGTTATCTGCTGAATTACTACCTGTTCTTCGACAACGCTGCCTGCAAACGCACCACACTGGCCCTGCGCGGCAAGGACCCGATGAGCCGCCACATCAACACCATCATGGACTATTCGTTCTACTGGGTGCTGGGGCTGAAGGATTATCTGCTGTACACCGGTGATCTGGATTTCATCCGCCGGGTGTACCCCAAAGCCGTTTCTCTGCTGGACTTCTGCATCGGACGCGCCGACGAAAACGGTCGGATGCCGCAGCGTCGGGGCGACTGGATTTTCATCGACTGGGCCAACAATCTGGATAAATCCGACGTAAACACCTGCGAACAAATGCTGTTTGCCGCCGCACTGGAAACCGTCGCGGAGCTGGGCCAGAAGCTGAACATGGACGCCAAGGACTTTGCCGCACGTGCCGCGGATCTCCGGAACTACATCGAAAATGAATGTTGGTCCGATGCGTTGGGTGCATATGTGGATTGCCCGGCTTCCGGTCTGAACCGGATCACCCGGCAGACCAACCTGTTCGCCCTGCGCTTCGGCTTTGACGGCCACGGCCGGAAGGCGCAGATTCTGAAAAATGTGCTGTACAATGACGCCGTGCCGCAGATTACCACGCCGTATTTCAAGTTCTATGAGCTGGAAGCGCTGGCCGCTGCCGGCGATACCGAAGAAGTCCTGCGCCGGATGCGCGATTACTGGGGCGGTATGCTGAATCTGGGCGCAACCTCTTTCTGGGAGGAATACAAGCCCGACCTCACCGGAGATGCCCATTATGCCATGTACAATCAGCCGTTCGGCAAAAGTCTGTGCCATGCATGGGGCGCCAGCCCGGTATACCTGCTGGGCCGGTTCTGTCTGGGTGTTTCCCCCACTTCCGACGGCTACACCACCTATACCGTTGCACCATCCTGCGGCGGACTGAATGAACTGGAAGGCACTGTACCCACACCTCGCGGCGATATTCATGTGCATATCACACCGGATGAAATTGCCGTAGATGCGCCTTTTGACGGCGGTACGCTGTACTGGGCAGGCAAAGCCTGTCCCATTCCTGCCGGAGCCGTCGTCCGGGTTGCCCGGTAAACGCGCCTCTGCAAAATACCGGAAAAAAGTACAGAATATCCACCGGAGAATTGACATTGATGCAACTTCGGAGTATAATGAAACCAAAAGTATGAGGAGGCGTTTCCAATGAATATTTTTACCCAGGCTCTCCATGCCGACTACAAGCGTTTCTTCCAGAATATCAAGGAGTACGCGGAAAAAGAAAACAAAAATGCCGTGCTGATGACTGCCGATGTTGCGCTGTGCAGCGTATTTCTGGGCAGCGCCCTGACGGACTACTTCAACTACGAATTCTACAAGCATCCGTGGAAAAAGCGGAAGGAATTCGCCGTTGTCAAGACGCAGGACCGTTTCTATCAGCTGGTAAATCCCACCCAGTACAAGAAGACCTTCACCGTGAAGCCCAACTTCCTGCGTGAGTTCGCCGAGTACGTCGGCCGCGATTGGGTCCTGCCCACCGGCGAAAACTTCGACGAGTTCAATGCATTTCTGGACAAGCACAATACCTTCATGTGCAAGCCCGTAGATGGTCTGGGCGGCGGCGGCATTTATAAGTCCAATCTGGAAAAGGCCGGCGACCGTAAGGCATTCTACGATAAGCTGATTGCCGAGCGTTATTTCCTCGAAGAAGTGATCAAGCAGTGCGACGCACTGGCCGCATTCAACCCCTCCAGCGTCAACTCCATCCGCGTCATGACCCACAACATTGAGGACAACCCCACTATTTTCTTCTGTTCTCTCCGCGTGGGCAACGGCAACACCGTGGTGAACAACTTCCACAGCGGCGGCATGAGTGCCGTAGTGGACAACGAGACCGGTGTGATTCAGGATGCCGCCATCGACAAGTCCATGCGCCGCTTTGAAAAGCATCCCGTATCCGGCATCGAGTTCAAGGGTTTCCAGATTCCCTGCTGGCCCGAAGTCATCAAGATGGTTCACGCCGCCTGCCGCAAGCATCCGGAAATGACCGTCATCGGCTGGGACGTATGCATCACCGACAACGGCCCCATCCTCATCGAGGGCAACCGTCGTCCGGGCTTCGACATGGTGCAGGTGCTGCTGGACAAGCCGCAGCAGTATGTGCTGGATGACATCACCGCCAAGTTCCTTGCAGCTCAGAAGAAAAAGGAAGCTCAGGAAGCAAAGTAAGTCTTTCTGATTTCTCATAACGCAAAAAAATGTCCCCTTTTCCTTTCCGGTTCACCCGGTTCGGAAAAGGGGACGTTCTTTTTGATTTTGATTTTGATATAGATAGGCGATTTTATTGGTTCATCGCAGGCTGTTTACGGCCGATGCGCTTCACCAGCATGGCAATCATAAGAATGATGTACGCCGCCAGCGAGAAAATGCCCACATACACACCCAGGCACCACGGAAAAGCCAATACCTTCTGCACTTCACTGTACACCGGCAGCGACGGCGGACAATAGGGGCTGAACTGGAACATATTGAAGTTGTCCGTTTCCAGCAGCCCGGTGCGGAACGCCGCTTCGTTCAGCAGCACGCCGATGGTCACGGCAACGGCGAAAACCGGGATGGCCTTGAGAATGGTGCGATGCTCGATTTTTACATAGCCGGAATACAGCAGATACACGCCGATGACCACCATTGCACCGTGGCAGACCATGGTCTGGATATTGATGCCCATGGTAGAGGTGAACACATCACCTGGATACAGCATGACGACCATACCGGCAAATACAGAGTATGTAGCCAGATACGCACACAGGGCGTCGTGGATTCTGCCCTTTTTCGTCAGACCTGCGGCCAGTCCCACGTACATGGGCGTGGAGCAGAACTGGAACGGAAATGCATACCACTGATAATCAAAGGTAATGGTTCCATTTGCATAGCCAAAGCTGAAATTGACCTGCTTATATACCTCAAACAGAATCACCATCACCGAGGTCCACAGAATGACCTTGTGCAGGTGCTTGCCGTTATCATCTTTATGTGTCACACAGGCCAGTACCGTCATGGCAATCATAATCACCAGCCACATAATGTGAAACCAGCCAAACAATTCCGGCCGCACCATTCTGGTATCCAGAATTTCCAATAATCGAATCCAGAATTCCATACAAACGATCTCCTTTGCATTTGTTCCTTATATTGATTTCCGCTCCATTATAACACACGGATTGAAAAAAATCAATGGGGTCCGGATTCCGGACTCCGTCAACGCATTCCGAAAATCGTTGCCACCGATGGAATATTCTTGGCGTTTTTGCCCGAAAGCTTTTCCAACGCCGGCATGGTCCGAGACCATGCTGTTCTGATATTTTTGCACTGCAGTATCACTGCAATCGACAGCTGCAACCGCGATTTTCGCAACCATTTCCCCCGATTGAATCAAAACTTGATGAGTTGCAAAAAAAGAAAAGAGCAAGTCTCAGACGAAACTTGCTCTTTTCTTTGGCGGAGTAGAAGAGATTTGAACTCTTGCGCCGGTTACCCGACCTACGCCCTTAGCAGGGGCGCCTCTTCACCAACTTGAGTACTACTCCAAATACGGTGAACTTCCATACACGATATTGTATTGTATGTTTGTTGCACCGGAACTGGCGGAGGGGAAGGGATTCGAACCCTTGGCTCTTGCGAGTCACTGGTTTTCAAGACCAGCTCCATAAACCACTCGGACACCCCTCCGAATGGATATGCAACGTGATGTATTATAGCACCCTTCTCCGCACTTGTCAATAGGTTTCAGAAAAATATTTTCACTTTTTTTGCTTAATTTTCCCGGAGCGATTTCAGCAATGCAATCTCCCGGGCATAGCCGTCCAGCTCGTTGGGTGTCTCCAGAAAGAACGGCAGGTCCTTCAGTCTGGGATGATTGATAATCCGGGTAATGGCTTCCAGCCCCAGATGTCCTTCCCCGATTTTTTCGTGGCGGTCCTTGTGACTGCTGTATACGTTTTTGGTATCGTTGAGGTGAATGGCCTTCAGCCGGTCCAGACCCACTACACGGTCAAATTCCGCCAGTACCCCGTCCAGATCGTTGACGATATCGTATCCAGCATCGTACACATGGCAAGTATCCAGACACACACCCAGCTTGTGCCCCAACTTGGTTCCGTCCATAATGGCCCGGATTTCTTCAAAGCTGCGTCCGATTTCGCTGCCCTTTCCTGCCATCGTTTCCAGCAGAATGGTGGTCTGCTGATCCTCGGTAAGAATCTTGTCCAGCAATTCAATGATATAGGCAATCCCCACATCCACACCCTGCTTCACATGGCTGCCGGGATGAAAATTATAATATGCGCCGGGAATATGCTCCAACCGGCGTACATCATCCGCCATGATTTCGTACGCCATTTCCCGGATGCCGGCATCCGCCGAGCAGGCATTCAGCGTATAGGGGGCGTGTGCCATAATCACCGGAAACTGGTGTTCCGATGCAAAAGCCACATATTTCGCCGCATCCACCGGATCAAACGCTTTTGCAGAAAATCCCCGGGGATTTCGTGTAAAAAACTGGAATGTATTTGCACCGATCGAAGCCGCCTCCTTGCCCATATGCAGGAACCCTTTGGAAGCCGACAGGTGACATCCGATGACAAACATATCTTTTATTCCTCCTCTGCCGCAGCATTCTCCTCATTCTCCAATGCACTGCGGTACTCTGCCAATACCCGGGAAGCCCAACGTATATCCACCCGTTCAAATCCCTCCGACGGATGATTGGTGCGGTAATCCGCTACAATTTCCTTGGCCATCTGATAAATCTCGCTGCGGGTACGGAATGTCACCGGTTCATTATCGGTGCCCAGGAAAAATGTAAACCCGACAATTCCTTTTTCCTCGTTCAGCTCGTTGAAGTAGACCTCCTGAATATTGACCGCACGACGTTTGGACACCACGCCAACCATAACCAGCTTGGCCAATTCCACCGCCTGATCGTCCAGTCCGGCCTCCAGCAGCATAATTTTTTCCCTCAGCCGGCTGATATTGGTTACAATCCGTCGGGTCATATGCCGCAGCTCCGGATAAGCCTGTTCAATTCTTCGGTCCACCAGCTGACGCTCTTCAAACTCCGGCACCAGATAGACCATAAATCCTTTTTTCTCATCTACATATAAAAAACGATGCAGCAGCATACCACGCTGACCACACTTACTGCAGGAACAGCGAAACAACTCTTTATTCAATACCTTTTCCCGCAGCTTGGGCGAACGGGTCACGCTGACCACCGGACGGAATGACGTCCGCATGGTCTTGCCGCATCTGGAGCAGCGAATTTGTTCTGACATTTTTCGCCTCCACCTTTCATCCATTGTATTCCTTTTCCTATTATAGCGAATGTGCGGACCGTTTGCAATGACTTTTCTGTAAAAACCCCGGTCTGAAGTGTATTTCCCATAAAACACAACCGGTCCCGTCGCACAGCGTGCCCGGAACCGGTTGTGTTTTCATAAAAATATTCTGTTATGCCATGGGAATCAGCAGCATGCCGGCACTCTCTACCGTCTCACCCTGCAGATCGTTCTCTGCACGGACGGCTTCTTCGGTCGTGCAGCAGCAACGGGCAATCTGCCAGATGCTCTCCCCCGGCTCGGCATAATACAGGATCAGACCGCAGGACGTATCCTGCACCTTGGGGTGCTGCAGGTCCGGCACAAATGCCTGTACCGTCTGCACCGGACGCACAATCTGCACCGGGCTGTACAGGCGCACACGGGCACGGACTTCCAGTTCGCCGGCCGCCGTCGGTCGGTACGCCATGTGCTCCACCGTTACCTGCGGATCCAGCCGGACATCACCCTCCTGCCACGGAATCCGGTCTGTGGGTTCCAGTACCGTTTCCCGATAAGCAGCCTTGCCGTCTTCGTCCTGCAGCAGCAGCGAAACACCCAGCCGCCCGGTCCATTGCAGTGCCCCGTCCTTGACGGCCGCCGAGAAGCTTCGCAGTTCGCTCCACGCATCGGTAACGGAAGCCATCCGGCAATCGGGCAGCGTTCCGTGAATTTCCACCATCCGGTCCACCGGCTCGTGCTGCACGGGCAGCTGCACCGTTTCCGTCACCGGTTCGCCCTCCCACCGGGTTGAGTAGGCATCCTGTACCAGCCGTACGGTCTGCATCCGGTGGAGGTGTACCGTCACGACACCGCGCAGCTCCGCTTCAAATACGGCACCGGAAGGCTTGCTGTTCAGCCGCACCTGCACCGACAGCAATTCCAGCCGGGCCGAACAGGTCGTTTCACCGTCTGCACCCTCCATGTCCACAATCTGGCTGAACGGCACTGTAAATACGGCTGTATCCAGTTCGCCCTTTGTGCTGTCCGTCTCGTACAATACCAGCACTTCGGCTTCACCTTTGACGATGACTTTGCCTGCCACAACCCGGCAATCCGTTACCCGTCCCTGTGCAGAAAAACGCAATACCGTTTCCGGTGCAGCCCGTCCGCTTTCCGGCATGAATTCTTCACTCAGAACAAAGGGCTGCTGTACCGAAGCAATATGTCCGGTCACAGGCAATGATGCTGTACGGGTACGGACGCCCTCGCCCTGTATGCCCGTCACCAGCTCCTGCCGCCGCTGTCCCCACACGTGGGCGGTAATGGTAAATGCGCAATGCAGATCAATCCTTCGCCGGGTGACCGCCCTGCAGTTGATGAAGTCCACACGCACATCTGTATGCACAATGGGCTGCTGCGGCACCGTTTTCAGGTCAAACTCCGATGAAAATGCACTGCTCAGTTCACAGCATCGCAGATGCCCTTCCTCGTCTCCGTAGAAAACCCGGATGATGGTGCTGCCTTCTACCGTCAGCCGGTCCCCGGAGATGGACCGGACCGTAATCTGCGGCACCGCCTGACATTTCAGCATCCGGGAAATATCCGGGCAATAGTCCGGCAATGCAATATCCAGATCAATGGGCTGTTCCGATGTGCCGGTAAAAACCTCCTGACAGGTGCATACCGCATCCCGTGTAACATTCAACTCCATAGCTTCCTCCTGTTTTGATTTTTCTGTTTATATATACGTTCCGGCGAATGGTTTTATGTCTTTTTCCTGCTGCAGCTTGCAATTTCTGCGCCGGCTTGCTATAATGAACCTATCTTTTGTAACAGGAGTGCAACGCACCATGAATACGATGTCCAATATATATCATCATTTCCGCACGATTACCCGTCACCGGCACGAGGTCGTGCGGAATTGTCTCAAGGCCGGGTTGTTTCTGCAGGGACTGCAGCATGACCTGTCCAAATACAGCCCCACGGAGTTTTTCGCCGGGGTGAAATATTATCAGGGAACCCGTAGCCCCAACGAATGTGAACGGGAAACCATCGGCTACTCCAGAGCATGGCTGCACCACAAAGGCCGCAACCGTCATCATTTTGAATACTGGTGCGACTACAATCCCGTCACCCGGCGCATGGAGCCGGTGCCCATGCCCGTACGCTATGTGGTGGAAATGTTCTGCGACCGGGTGGCCGCCAGCAAAATCTACCAGAAAGAAAACTATCGGGACGACAGTGCCCTGAAATATTTTCTCAAAGGCAAAGCCACCCGTGTCATTCACCCCGAAACCTCCGATTTGCTGGAACATCTGCTGGTCACGCTGGCCGAACAGGGCGAAGAAGCAGCCTTTGCGGAAACGCGCGCCCTGCTGAAGCAGGAGAAGGAGGCCGCCAAGCAATGACCGGACCCAAGCCCAAGGAAAACTATCAGCTGAAGCTGGAGCAGGAAATTGCGCAGAACCGGAAAAACAACAGGCGTCCCCGGCTGCTGCTGCACGCCTGCTGTGCCCCGTGCAGCAGTTACGTACTGGAATACCTGTGCCAATATTTTGACATTACGCTGTTTTTCTATAACCCCAATATCGCCCCGGAGGAAGAATACCGCTTCCGGGCCGAAGAACTGCAGCGGCTGATTGCAGAAATGCCTGCGGCAGCCACAGCATCTTATGCCGAAGGGCCGTATGACCCGGCGCGGTTCTATGAAATCGCCAAAGGGCTGGAACAGCTGCCGGAGGGCGGCGAACGGTGTTTCCGCTGTTATCGGCTGCGGCTGGACGAAACTGCCCGTTATGCCGCAGCAAACGGGTTTGATTATTTCACCACCACGTTGTCCATCAGCCCCTACAAAAATGCCGCCAAGCTCAATACCATCGGTGCAGAGCTGGCGGAGGTTTATGGCGTAAAATATCTGTTTTCCGATTTCAAGAAAAAGGGCGGATACCTGCGTTCCTGCCGCTTATCGGCGGAATACGGTCTGTACCGGCAGGATTACTGTGGCTGTGCCTTTTCCAAAGCGGAGGCCCTGCGGCGGAGGTCTGCTGAAACAAACTGATTCCCCTTTCCTCATCCGGACCCATTTCCCCACTGTCATCCATACAAAAGAAGCCTGCTCCGAAAAACTTCCGGGGCAGGCTTTTCTTGTGCGTGCTTTTTCTGTGGTTTCCGCATAGCGTTCTGCGGTAAGGGGCATACTTCCGTTACAGTAAATGAACGGGAGTGAGCCCTTTGCAATACAACAAAGTGGAAATCTGCGGTGTCAACACTGCAGAACTGGTCATATTGTCCGAAGAACAGAAATTCACCCTGCTGAAAAAGGCACAGGCCGGCGATCAGGCCGCCCGGAGCGAACTGATCTGCGGAAATTTGCGGTTGGTACTCAGCGTGGTACAGCGATTTACCAACCGTGGCGAAAGTATGGATGATTTGTTTCAGGTAGGCTGCATCGGACTGATCAAGGCCATCGACCATTTCGATACGTCGCTGGATGTGCGTTTTTCTACCTATGCGGTGCCCATGATCATCGGTGAAATCCGCCGTTACCTCCGGGATAATAATGCCATCCGGGTCAGTCGCTCCCTGCGCGACACCGCCTACCGGGCCATGCAGGTCCGGGAACAGCTGACCACGGAAAAAGGCAGTGAGCCCAGCATACAGGAAATTGCCGATGCGCTCCAGCTGCCGCGGGCAGACGTCGTGGTGGCATTGGAGTCTGTTGTCGAGCCCATTTCACTGTATGAACCGGTTTTTTCCGATGGCGGCGACACCATTTATGTCATGGATCAGGTCAGCGACCACAACGACGACCGCAGCTGGCTGGATGAGATTGTACTGAAAGAAGCCATCGCTTCACTGTCAGACCGGGAAAAACGCATCCTCTCCCTTCGCTTCTTCCGGGGCAAGACGCAGATGGAAGTTGCCTCCCTCATTGGTATTTCACAAGCGCAGGTATCCCGGTTGGAAAAAAGCGCTTTGCTGAAAATCAAATCACAGCTGCAATGAGAATCATGCGTGCGCACTGCCCGGATTTCAGCCCATTCAATGGTTTATGCCCAAACACTCCGGACCAACTGACCGGTTTCCGGGCGGTCAGCTGATTTTCTCCAGTTCCTGACGAAGCTGGCGGATGATTCGTTTCTCCAGCCGGGAAATGTAGGATTGCGAAATCCCCAGCACATCCGCAACTTCCTTCTGCGTGCGCTCCTTGCGCCCGTTCAGTCCGAAACGCAGTTCCATAATGAGCCGTTCACGACCCGGCAGACGCGCCACCGCTTCCAGCAAACTGTGCTTTTCCGCTTCATTTTCAATGTCTCGTCCCACGATGTCCGGTTCACTGCCCAGCACGTCCGACAGAAGCAGTTCGTTGCCATCCCAGTCCACATTCAGCGGTTCATCAATGGACATCTCATTTTTATACTGTGCAGTTTTCCGCAGGAACATGAGAATTTCATTTTCGATGCACCGGGATGCATAGGTTGCCAGCTTGATGCGCCGTTCCGGGCAGAAGGTATGCACGGCTTTGATCAGTCCGATGGTCCCGATGGAAATCAGGTCTTCGATGCCTGCTGCCCGGGTTTCAAATTTCCGGGCGATGTACACTACCAGCCGCAGATTATGGGTAATCAGTGCCTACCGTGCAGCGCTGTCCCCAGTCTGCAGTCGCTCCATCATCTCCAGTTCCTCTTCGGCCGTCAACGGTGCCGGCAGTACGTCTGCACCGTTGATGTACATGACCGTTCTTTCGGCCGGTATCCATCGCTCCATCCATTGACGAAGCAGCAGCATGATTTTTCTGTTCATTCCGTATTCCCCTTTCGGTATGTTGAACCAACGCCGATTCCGGCAAAATGAAATCCCATCCGGTGCGTTCTTTCAGCCCCGGACAGGCCGCCGCATACAGCGCAGATGCCGGGAGCAATTCTGCATCCGGCGATGTGATTTCTTCTACCCGGCAGGCCGCCATACAGCCGCCGCCGTTCATCGTGTGAAACTGAACCATCCGGAATCCGGTGCAGACCGCATCCACACCGGTCAGATGCTCCGGATGCGCCAGCTGCGGACGGATACATACCAGCAGTTTTTCGTCCGCAATGATGACCGGACAACCGCTGATGGGTTCCCGCAGCAGATTTCCGCTGTCTGCCAGCCCACGTCCACAGGCACTTTTGCCTTCATGGGTCATCTGGATCCGCAGGATGCGCCCTTCTTTCCGTTCCCGGTTCTGCCGCCACTTCTGCGACATCGTCAGCAGTCCGTCGGTCAGCAGCGTCAGCACCACAAAGTGCATCGGTGAAATGTCAAAATAGACATATCCTCCATGCCAGTACATTTTGTCGGGGTGCAAAAGGAACCACAGCGCATACATCCCTGCAGAATAGGCAAACGCCAGCAGCATGAAGCACAGTCCGTTGCGCAGAAACTGCCGGATACTGCCGAATCCGAATGCAGTCAGGCATACAGCTGCAGCACTGAGCAGCGACAATGCCGTTGCCGCCATGCCCTGCACCGGCAGAAGCATCTGCAAAGAAGATAAGCCGCCCACCAATGCGCCGGCCAGCAGTCGTCCCCGGCACACCGGAACATGACGCACCGCACTGCAGCAGCGCAGCAGCAGATAATCGGTCAGCACATTCAGCACAACCAGAATATCGGCATAAATGATCATTACGCTCCCCCCTTGCGCCGCTTTCATTATATGATACGCCACACACGGATTATGTCAGAAATCCGGATATAAAAAAGCCGTATTCCCGGATTTTACGGAAATACGGCTTTGATGGTTTTGATACGGCTCCATGCCCGTCGGGCTATGTAGCCGTCAGGGATGGGGACGATGCTCCTGCAGTCCGAAGCTGATGGACAGTGCCTGATCAATCCGGCGCATGGATTCGTCGTCCAGCCTTCCCATGCATTCTTTCAGTCTGCGCTTATCCAGCGTGCGGATCTGTTCCAGCAATACAATGGATTCCCGTGCCAGTCCACTGGCTTCACTGCTGAGCTGGATATGGGTAGGCAGCTTGGCTTTGTCCTTCTGGCTGGTAATGGCCGCCGCGATGACCGTCGGGCTGAACCGGTTGCCGATGTCATTCTGCACGATCAGTACCGGCCGCATACCGCCCTGTTCCGACCCCACCACAGGACTGAGGTCTGCATAGTAAATATCTCCGCGATGCACATTCAACACGTCTTCACACTCCACTTTCATTTTCTTTGGATGAAAATAGGATGCCCTGATATTGGGAATTTTATGCCGTGGACAGGAATTTTCCTCCGGCCTCCCGTACATTCTATGACCGGTACCCCTGTGTTGACCGGATACCGGAGGTGCATCATATGCCCTGCAAGGAACCTGTTTTTATCCTTTTTCTGTATAATGCAGGGTTGCCTGCCCCTTTTCATCCGGGAAATAAAGCACCGCGTTTTTTTCGTCTGACCATTCCATCCGGCAGCCGTCCGGAAAATCCCGGCAAATCTGCGTTCCGCTGCGGATCCAGCCTGTCGGGTCCGTCCATTGCGCACGAAGCAGCTCCGGCAGAATCCGCCACAGACTGCCCTCCGGGAAATCTGCCGGGGTGCAGGTCTGTTCATGAGTTCCATTCTGGACAACGTAGCCAGGACCGTTGCAGATGAAAGTCAGTATCGGTGCAGTATCCTCGCCGATCTGCACCGTAAAAGCAGGACCATCCACCGCAAAGCGTCCGCTATATGTACCCCATTCGGTCTGCGCTTCAAAGGTGCCGTGTCCATTCAGCTCTGCGGCGGCCGGTATTTCTGTCTTGCCGCAGCTGCAGAAGCATAGCATCATACTCATCCAAAGTACCCAACTCATTGCCCGTTTCAGTGTCACTCCACCCTTTCTTCCACCTGCCGGAATGCCTCCGAAATATATGCCGCCACGTCGCCGGGCTGCATTGTGCGCACAGAAAGATGTTTCCGGCACAAGTCCCCGGCCAGCCCGTGCAGGTACACAGCGACCCATGCCGCATCGCTCGCCGCCATGCCTTGTGCCAGCAGGGACACCATCATACCTGCCAGCAAGTCACCGCTGCCGCCCTTGGCCATGCCGCTGTTGCCAGTGGGATTGATGTACGTCGTACCGTCCGGACAAGCCGTCACCGTATGATGTCCTTTAAGCACCACAATCGCCTGATGCTGTTTTGCCGCCGTCAATGCCATCTGCACCCGGTTGTGCTGGACTTCCGCCACGGTACAGCCCATCAGCCGCGCCATTTCGCCGGGATGTGGGGTCAGAATCCGCGGTGCGCGGGATCCCCCGATGTCTATTTTATGCGCAGAAATACAATTTATGCCATCCGCATCCAGAATCAGCGGACATTTTGTTTCCGTCGTCAGGAGATGGATGCGCCGGACGGTTTCTGCATCCATGCCGCAGCCGCAACCAGCCAACACCGCTTTCGCCCGGGACAATGCATCGCCCAGTGCACGGTCATCGTCCTGCAGAGGCAGATATACCGGCTCCCACAGGTTCCCGGCAAGAATGGGATAAATTTTTTCCGGTACCGCCAGTTCCACCAGTCCGCATCCGCTTTTCAGTGCACCCGATGCCGCCAGTGCCGCCGCACCGGCCATCCCCCAGCTGCCGCACAACAGCAGTGCTCTGCCGTAGGTGCCTTTGCTGCTTTCCTCCCGGCGCACCGGGAGTACAGCCGCCACATCGGCTGCATCCGGGATTCTGCCGTATTCCGGCAAACCAGCTTCCAGCTCTGTCGGAATATCCAGACTGACAGAATGTACCCGGCCGCAATATGCGTCCGACGGTGCGTGGACATGGACTGGTTTGATGCACATGAACGACAACGTATCCGCTGCCCGGAACGTATCCGGGTCGGCTTCACAAGTATCACATACCGCACCACTGGGTAAATCGAGCGCTACCCGGTGCACCGGCCACAGATTCACCATACGGAAAATTTC
>JAEIGA010011185.1_pt1 | contig 13628 bp, 10 predicted proteins | sample 9270691 | NCBI WGS metagenome assembly JAEIGA01 (sample SAMN17057246, study PRJNA624740) | gut metagenome | biome: biome; isolation source: fecal sample | host: Bos grunniens | place: China: Xizang | collected 2019
GAATTATGAATTAAAATAACTAACTTTGCAACGTCTTAACTATGGGGGTGCCCCGAAAAGTTAAAAGTTGAGAGTTAAAAGTTGAAAAGAGCCATCCGGCATTAATCTTTAATCCTAAACTCTAATCCATAAACTTTTGGAGGCTGAGATTAAACCCTTTGAACCTGGGCAGGTTATGCTGCCAAGGGAATAAGTATGAAACCTATAGTAGCAAGTAATAAGTAGCAAGTCGTAAGCATTCTTACAACTTAACGCGAATAAGACTTACTACTTTTTTTATTTTCTACTATCTCCTATTAGTTGAGCATTATGATTATTAATACATTAATGTTCAATGACAATGAAAAAACTCTTTATCTTTACAATTGCAAGCCTCGCAATTCAAGTGCTTTGTGCACTCCCTACTCATTGCTCCTTACTCCCTGCACCCTACTACAACGATTCCACCGAAACACAACATGCCGATTTAGAGGAAATTACCATTACCTCTACGCGCATCAACAACTCGGGCACTCTTGCCAAACAAGAGATTAAATCCGAAGCTCTCCAACTCACCAACACTGGCGTAAATCTCCCTTTCTTGCTACAAATGACACCTTCACTCGTGGCTACGTCAGACGACGGACTCGGCATAGGCTACACCTATTTCCGCATCCGTGGTACCGACCACACTCGCATCAACACCACCGTGAATGGCGTACCGCTCAACGACTCTGAATCGCAAACGGTATTTTGGGTGAATATGACCGATATAGCCTCATCAACCAATAGCGTTGAGGTTCAGCGCGGTGTAGGCACTTCAACCAATGGTGCTGCTGCTTTTGGTGCGTCAGTCAATATGCAAACTACCAAAGCCTCTTCCGAACCATATGCCCAACTCTCATTCAACGGCGGTATGTACAACACCTTCCGCGAGGAAGCTAAAATGGGTACGGGCATTATGTCTAACGGATTTGCATTCGATGCACGAGTATCAAAAGTAAACTCAGATGGTTATCTCGAGCGCGCCTATTCCGACCTACTCTCTTACTATGCTTCAGGGGCTTGGTATGGCGACCAAACAATGGTGAAACTACTTTTCTTCGGAGGCAACGAAACCACCTATATGGCGTGGGATGGCGTATCAGCAGATGACCTAAAAATTAACCGACGCTATAACCCTGCCGGTCAATACATCGACGACGAAGGCAACATTGCCTACTACGACAATCAAACCGACAACTACGCTCAACAACACGTGCAATTACACGTCACTCATTCTTTCAACTCTCATTGGGACCTCAACGCTGCCCTACACTACACGCATGGCGCAGGCTATTACGAACAATATAAATGCGACGCCAAATTATCAGATTACGGATTACAGATTACAGATTACAGATCGGATTTAGTGCGCCAAAAGCACCTCGGCAACCACTTCTATGGTGGTGTGGCTGCCATAAACTATCGCAATAGCAAAGTGCAAGCCTCGCTCGGCGGTGGCGCAAACAACTACAATGGCAACCACTGGGGCAATGTCATTTGGCTCCGCTCCGCACCACAAACCTCTCAACTCTTAACTCTTAACTCTCAACTTTCAGAATACTACCGTAGCCGTGGCGACAAATTCGATGCAAACATCTATGTCAAAGCCAATTGGAAAATCACACAATCTCTAAACCTCTATGGCGACCTACAATACCGCCACATCGACTACAAGATTAAAGGCATCAACGACGAGGATTTGAGCGAACTCGATGTGCATAAAACCTACAACTTTTTCAACCCTAAAGCCGGCATTTCGTATGTAAATCAAGGGCATACTGGCTACTTCAACTTTGCAGTAGCCAACCGCGAGCCTAGCCGCGCCAACTTCACCGAAGCAGGCGTCAACGACATACCTCTACCCGAACGCCTCTACGACTATGAATTTGGCTATCAATACCTCCACAAGCGATTTGGCGTAGGTGCAAACTTCTATTTTATGGACTACTACAACCAACTCGTGCTCACAGGTCAATACTCCGACGTGGGTGCTTATCTCACAAAAAACGTTGACCGCAGCTACCGCATGGGAGTAGAACTCACTGCTGGCGTGGAGATTACTAAATGGTTGCGTTGGGATGTAAATGCCACACTATCTATGAATAAAATCATCAACTTCAGCGACTGGGCTGACGATTGGTATGCCGATTGGAACGACCCCGTAGTGGCAGAACATGGCGGACAAGTGCTCGTCAACTACGGCACTACCGACATATCATTCTCGCCAAACATCATTGCTGGTAGCAATATCCAATTCGACTACAAAGGCTTCCAAGCAAACCTACTCACCAACTATGTTGGCAAACAATACCTCGACAACACCAGCAACCGCAACGCCATGCTCGACGACTATTGCATCTCTAATCTAAGACTTGCCTATGCATTAAATTTTGAAACACTGAATCCAACAAAATCCTCCCCTAAGTTAGAGGAGGTGTACGAAGGACAAAAGGGTATGTCAAACAAAAATCTCATCAAATCCATCTCTTTCCACATCCTACTCAACAACCTCTTCAACACTCGCTATGAATCAAATGGTGGAGTCTATGGCTACTTCGAAGGTGCTGATGCCAACGGTAACTATCTCCCCGAAAACCAACTCCACACCCCTTGGTACTACGCACAAGCTGGATTCAACCTACACGCTGGCTTCACCATAAATTTCTAAATAAAAATACAATAATAACTAATCACCACCATTCACTATAAATGAATGGTGGTGATTAGTTATCAATTCTTAACTTTAATTACCCCCCTACTCCTTGCTTCCTATCCTTCCTTATCTTCTAACCTTCAAGCAACAAACACCCTCAATCCACCCCTATCTAAACCACCTCTTCAACGGCACATCAAATCCTGTCTGACGCATATAATTATATGTCGCAACATTCAATCCCTCTGTAAATCTACTCCAATCTGGCTCATTATCTACCTCAAACGGAATCTCATTATTGGCAAACGGATTAAAAAAGTCAAGAGTTTTACCCTCTCGAGTGCTTTGTACTTTATGCTTTGTAGATTGTGAATTGAATAATTGTGCATTGTTTACATGTCTTGCCCCCACCGACTCCGGATTCCTTCCCGACGGACTATGACATGTCATGGCATACCTATGCCAAAATGCACTATGTATCAACCCTTCGGCAAATAAATCTCGAACCCGACCCAACGAATCATACAACTCTTTCTCTGTCTGTGTTGGGAATCCATACATCAAATAGGTATGCACCATTATTCCATTATCCGCCAAATTGCGCATACATTCCGTCGCACTCTCTATCGTAACTCCCTTATTTATCAATTTCAACACTCTCGGCGACGCCACCTCCAATCCTCCCGACACTGCTATACATCCCGATTTCGCCAACAAATAACACAATTCTGCCGTATAAGTCTTATCAAAACGCACATTGGTCCAATACGTTACAACCAACTTACGAGCCAATATCTCCTCTGCCAATTTCCTCAACAACGCAGGCGGAGCCGCCTCATCCACAAAATGAAATCCTGTATTACCTGTCTCTGCAATCATCGCCTCCATCCTATCAACTATTATCTTCACATCGCACGCCTCGAACCTCCCAATATAGTCTAAACATGTATCACAAAACGCACATTTTGCCCAATAACACCCATGCGCCAACATCATTTTATTCCATCTACCATCGCTCCACAATCTATGCATCGGATTAGTTGTATCCACAAAATCAATATATTTCCCCAAATCCAACCCTCTCGTAGTCGGCGCAGGCAAATCACCAAACTTCTCATTATCTTGCACATCCATCTGCGCAAACTCCACTTTACCATCCTTCAAATATGCCGTTCTCAACAACTCTCCTCCCTCTATCAATCGTCTAACAGGCAACTCACCATCATCAAACGTAATATAATCTACATACTTAAATATTCCCGTATCGGTCATCTGACGCAACTCGGTATTCACATATCCACCTCCCATCACTATCTTAACGTCTGGATAATTCGCCTTTATATACTTCGCACACTTCAACCCAGCCAACAAATTACCAGGAAATGGCACCGACACCCCTACCCAATCTGGTTTCACCTCTTGCATCTTCTTCTCTAACAATTCCAACATCAACACCTCTATTAAGTTTCTATCTTGAGCAAAAGAGTTAAACTCCCCCTCTGCCGTAGAAGAATAAGCGGTAGAAGTTATCAATTGTGCATTGTGCATTGTGCATTGTGCATTTAAATTCTGCAACTCTCGATCAAGTGGCTCAAACGTAGTCAAATATGTACACAACTTCTCAGCATAACGTATCAACTGAAAATGCTCATCCAACAATTGCACTACATCAACCAAATTTTTCAAAAACAAACTACATAAATACTTAGCCCTATCAATCTTACCTGAAGTACCAAACGCCCACTCCAATTCCTCTTCGTCTGGCAAGCGATACATATCCTCCCAAAATCTCAAGTCCGAGAATCTATTAGCCAACTGCAAATCTCGCCCCGACAAAAACTTCATCACAGCCTCGATATTACGCTCATAAAATCCCCTATTAGACACTATTATTCTCAACGTCTTATTCAACTTCAACTCTCTACTCTCTACCCTCTTCTCTACAACATCAAACACCCTACCCAACTCTACTCGAGTAAACAATCGATTTATCAACTCAATACCCAAATCCATCTGCTCCGCCTCAATACCACGACTACGCAAATATCCCGTCAAATGAGTAATTGACGGATACGGAGTGTTCAACTGTGTCAATGGTGGTAATACAACTAAAATCATAATCTTATCAATTCACATTGCACAACCAAAGGTCTTGAGCCTTGGCGAAAAATGCAAAATTCACAATATATTTATTTCGCAAAGTTACAAAAAAATGTGCATTGTGCATTGTGCATTGTGCATTTTTTTATACCTTTGCAAAAAATAAAAAAGCATGAACTCTAAACTCTCAACTCTAAACTCTCAACTAATAACTATTCTCGGTCCTACCGCCAGTGGCAAGACTCATCTCGCCACTCATCTCGCCCTACAATTAATCGGCGAAATCATCAGTGCCGACTCTCGCCAAATCTATCGTGGCATGGACCTCGGTACAGGCAAGGACCTCTGCGAATACACTATAGATGGCAAAGAAATCCCATATCACCTCATCGACATTCATCCTGCAGGCTACAAATACAACCTTTACGAGTACCAACGCGACTTTCTTAAAGCCTACAACGATATTACATCTCGAGGCACCCAACCTATCCTCTGCGGTGGCACAGGGCTCTACATCGAAGCCGTACTCGGAGGATATCGCCTACTCGAAGTACCTGTCAACGAACCTCTACGCCAATCTCTCGAAGGCAAATCTCTTGAAGAGTTAAGCCGCATTCTCGACAAATACCCTAACTATCACCGCCACAATAAAACCGATGTCGATACTATAAAACGCGCCATACGCGCCATCGAAATTGCCGACTACTATGCTCATAACGAATCCATTGATACCGACTATCCAACACTCAATCCTGTAATTATCGGTGTTGATATCGACCGTGAACTTCGTCGCGAAAAAATCACTCATCGCCTCAAAGCTCGCCTTGACGAAGGTATGCTCGACGAAGTGCAAAGCCTACTTGATAGTGGTATCCACCCCGACGACCTTATATACTACGGATTGGAATATAAATTTCTCACTCAACACCTAATCGGTGAACTCTCATTCGACGAAATGTTCAAAGGTTTAGAGACAGCAATCCACCAATTTGCCAAACGACAAATGACTTGGTTTCGTGGCATGGAACGCCGTGGTTACACAATAAATTGGATAAATGCTGACCAAACTATCGAACAAAAAGTAACTCAAGCCCTCGAAATCATAGAAAAATTGAAAATTAAAAGTTAAAACTTGAAATTTTTATTTAACACAAACCTCTAACAATCAAGATAAAACAAACAAAATACAAAAAAGTAACAAAAACATTTGGTCAATTCAAAAAAAAGCAGTAACTTTGCAACGCTTTTGAAAAAAGGAGATTTTACCTCTAATCTCTATACTCTAAACACTAAACTTTTTTACGGGATGTAGCGCAGTCCGGTTAGCGCACCTGCTTTGGGAGCAGGGGGTCCCAGGTTCGAATCCTGGTATCCCGACAAAAACAAAAAAATATGCCGAATGGCAAATAATTGTGCATTATGCATTCTGCATTGTGCATTAATTAAAACGGGATGTAGCGCAGTCCGGTTAGCGCACCTGCTTTGGGAGCAGGGGGTCCCAGGTTCGAATCCTGGTATCCCGACAACAAGTAGAGATGCAATATTTTGCGTCTCTTTTTTTATAATATCCAAACATAGCGACATACGAGTCTCGTTACTCGCTATTCGCTACTAAAAATCTAAATAATATGGAAGCTCAAGGTAAAGTAATCGCCATTTTAGAAGCACGCAGTGGTGTCAGCAAAGCAGGTCGCGAATGGATGTCACAAGAATACGTAATCGAAACACCAGGTCAGTACCCAAAACGTATATGTTTCAACCTCTTCGGTGCAGACCGAATCAACGATGCTCATATCCAAATGGGTGAAGAAATCATTGTCGAATTTGATATTGATGCTCGCGAATGGCAAGGCCGTTGGTTCACATCAATCAATGCATTCCGAGTAACACGTCCTATGGCAATGCCAGCTAACAACGAACCAATGATGCAAGAACCTCCTTTTGTAACTGATCCCTTCGGACAATCAATGCCACAAGCACCAGCACAACCTCAAGCATCTCCATTCGACAACGCTCTACCAAGCGATCCAGGCGATGACCTCCCTTTCTAAAAAAAAACAAACTATACTTAATAAAAAATGCAGAGACAAAAAAATTGCCTCTGCATTTTTTATTCCATATTCTCTCTATTTATATCAACATCTTACTCGCTCAATACGCATAGTATCAAGTTTCAAGAAAAGAAATAATAATATAGTAAAACTCAAAAACGAGGAACCTCCATAACTAAAAAACGGAAGCGGAATACCAATAACAGGCACAAGTCCTATCACCATACCCACATTTATAAATAAATGAAAAGTAAATATTCCTACAACACAATAACCATACACTCTAGTAAAACGATTATCTTGCCGTTCCGCAATATACAACAATCTATACAAAAATAACAAATAGACAATCAATACACCAGCACTACCAATAAATCCCCACTCTTCACCTACCGTACAAAAAATAAAATCAGTATGTTGCTCTGGAACATATCGCAATTTAGTTTGTGTCCCTTGCAAAAAACCTTTTCCAAAAAATCCTCCTGAACCAATAGCTATACGTGCTTGATTAGTATTATAACCAATACCAGTAGGGTCTTCAGTCAACCCCAATAATAGATGAATTCGTTTTTGCTGATGCGGTTGTAATACATCATCAAAAATATACTCCACCGAATAACAAAATCCAAACGTACCCAACAAAAACAAAGCAATAAACAAATAGGCTCGTCTCCATTTCGTATATGCTAAAAACATCAAATAAATAGCAGCACAAAATGTAATAGCTATCATCACATAAACTAAATTATATTGCGCAACCCACTTAAATATAATCAATGCAACAGAAAATACTCCCACTGGAACAAACGACAATATAAGTATATGTTTTTTTTCATATTGATATACTCTAATAAATATCAACATTATAATATACGAAATCAATAATCCAAGAAAGAGCCCCATTGATGCCCCCTCTATACCTAACAAATCAACCACACTAAATCTCAATACTACTACAAATAAAAGCACTGCACAAAATCCCAAAGCCGGAATCAAACCAGGCATACCTTCACGATAAAGCATAAAAATAAACGAAAGAAAAACTAATGCCGATCCCGTTTCACTTTGTGCCACTATTATCAACATTGGAAACAATATAAGCGAACAAACAATTGCATAGTTTTTAATCGAATTCAAACGAAATTGTGGGTGACTCATAACTTTTGCCACCGCTAATGCTGTAATAAATTTCGAAAACTCAGCTGGTTGAATACTAAATGGCCCTAATTTCAACCACGAGCGCGAACCTTTAATATCCTCTGCTATCACCAATGTCACAATCAATAATATTATTACCAACCCATACAACAAATAAGGTAATGCCATAATCAACCTACTATCAGTAAATAACATAAGTAAAGCCATAACTAAACTGATACACATCCACACAAACTGCATACCCGAACTACCTCTCATATCAAATATCGATGTTTGATATTCAGTAACGCTCGCACCATATATATTTATCCAACCAAACACCACTAGGACAATATAAAAAAATACCACCCATTTATCTAATGCCTGTATAACATTAAAATTTCTTGACATACCTATTCAATCATAATACTTAATAAATCATTATTCCCACTTCTTAACCCCTGAATTCAACACCATATTCTTCATTCTATCAAACAATCCTTCTTGCTTAATCTCTCCATAAAGATATTGCTCCAAACAAAGCATTGCTATAGGACAAGCAAATTGTGCTCCGAAACCAGCATTTTCAATAACGACTGCAATTGCAATTTGCGGATTCTCGCGCGGTGCATAACCAAAAAATATTGAATGAGGCTTACCATGACTATTATCTGTTGTACCCGTCTTACCACACACAACTAATTCTGAATATTTATAAAAATGAGGAGTACCATACTCACACACACGCCACATACCCTCTTGCACTACATCATAATGTTGCTTACTTACATTAGCTTCATGACGATGAGTTAAAAAAGTATCACATTTATTCAAATGAGGGGTTATATAATAACCTTCATTAGCAATAACAGCAGCTGCATTAGCTAGTTGAATAGGAGTAACTAATACCTCTCCTTGCCCAATTGAATTAGAACGAATAGTCAAAGCTTTCCAACCTCGTTCACCATAAATTTTATTATACGTTTCAGCCCGATATATAGCCCCATCTTTAAGCCCATATATATCAGAATCTTCCCATTTAAATCCTAAGCCAAAACTTAAAATATCCTCACGCCAACGAGTATAATTTTTCTTGAAAGTAACATTCCGCTCGCCATACCCATCTCGCTCAAGCGTTGATTTATATGCCAACCAAAAATATGGATTACAACTCTCTTGTATCGCTTCTTCCAAACTTACAGGTGACCCATGATTATGCGTACATTTTATGGGTTTTGAATGTGGTCCTTCACAAGGAAATTTAGAATGACGAGTAATGCCTCCATGCTCAAGACAAACCAAAGCTTGTAAAGTTTTAAATGTCGAACCTGGCGAATAAAGTCCACTTGTTGCCCGATTCAAAAATGGTTTCGTTGTATCATTTTGCAAAACAGGATAATACTGAGAACGCAATCGTCCTACCAACAAAGATGGATTCCATGTAGGATTAGACGCCATTGCCAACACCTCTCCAGTCAATGGTTCTATTGCTACAATACTGCCTATCTTACCTTGCAATAAATCTTCAGCAATCATCTGTAAATCAACATCCAAAGTGGTAGTAATATCTGTACCTGCCACTGGCATCTGATCAAACTCACCATCCTTATACTTACCCTGAATACGACCATGAGCATCCCGCAAAAGAATCTCGACCCCATTCTCGCCACGCAACTCCTTCTCATACACCATCTCCAAACCCTCAGAACCAGCATAATCTCCAAGCCGATAATACGAATCACTCTCTATTTGTCGTTTTCCAACCTCACCAATTGAACCCAATACATGAGCTCCACAAGGATAGTTGTAATTTCGCAATGTGCGATTTTGAACCGTAAATCCAGGAAACTTACGCAAATTTTCTTGCAACATTGCATAATCTCCTGGAGATAACTGAGTCATAAATCGCTGTGGCGTCAACGGCGAATAACCATAATTTTTCTTACGATCTTTAATATACTCTATTCGATCACAAAATTGCTCGTATGTAATCCCCAATAAACCACACAACTCAATGGTATCTATCGGATTTCCTAAATTATGCTGATCTCGTAACTCCTTTGTCGTTACCATCAAATCATACGTAGGCTCATTATACACCAATAACTTACCATTTCTATCATATATCAATCCACGTGGAGCATAAATAGGCTTACGATAAAAAGCATTACCTTCTGCTGCATCTATATAATCTCCAGATAATTGCAATTGTGCTAACCTACCTATGAACAAAATTACAAATAATGCCAACACAATATATATCACTATACTCCTATCTTTATACTTATCATCAAGCATTTTTTTTATAATTAGTAACTAATAAAGAGTAACAAAAATTTTTAATTACTCAACTAGCTTATTTTATTTTTTATAATTTATTTTCTCACTTTCTCTAGCACAAAAATCACTAAAATAGTTATCACCGAACTTACCAAAACTTTCAACAATAGAATCCAAATATAACTAAATGAAAACGCCTCTAAAGTAAATAACATAAAATGATGCACAAATGTCATCAATACAATATATTTTATATAATTAGCCCCCATTGTACGGAAACGTGGCATCACCCTATCCAATTCCTCTTGCGTTGAAACCAATCTAAAAACGTATGGACGTAAAAAAGCTATCATAGTAGTAGCCATTGCATGAATACCCCATGTATTTGAAAATACATCTATAACCAAACCTAACACAAAACCTATAATCATCAACGAAATACGATTAATATGTATAGGTAATGCAATTATAAAATAAATATAAAGAAATGGATTTATCATTCCAGCAATCTCTATATTATTAAACAACAACACTTGCAACAAAACTAAACCTAAAAACCACAACACAAACTCAATTATATTTTTCATTTTCCTAACGATTTTTGAAGGTTCAACAACTCATTTTTATTATCAAAAGCCGCAATCGTAACGTATGATAACGACTGAAAATCAACTGATAGTACAATATCTATATCACAAAACATTGCATTCTCCACTCGAATAGCCTTATCAACTACACCAATAACTACACCTTCTGGAAATATTGCCGAAAAACCACTTGTTACTATAGTATCCCCTGCAATAACATCGACATGATTAGGTATTTCATGTAATTTAGCTTTCAACGGCGATTCGACATTCCATTTTACTGCACCTAATTGATCATTACCTTTAATTCGCGCACTGATCACTTGATCTGGATTTATAATAGGCAATACTATAGCATAATTTTCACTTACTCGTTGCACAACTCCAACTACCCCTTGTGGTGCAAATACCCCCATATCTTCCTCCACTCCTTGTGCACGACCCTTATCTATAATTATATAATTCTGCAAATCATACACGCTATTATAAACTACCTTTGCCGACAAATAACTCACATCAGATACCACATCAATTGACGACATAACAGAATCACTAAGTGATATTTTTGATTCAATTAACGACATCTCTGTACGCAAACGAGCATTCTCTTCCGACAATAATCTATTAGCTTCAACCAAACCAAAATAATCAGTTACTGAATTTGTTATATTATAAGTCCATGCCGATAACGTAGTCGCATAACGAAATGCAACAGACCGTTGCAAATCATTTTTATTTATAACCAACAAAAAAGCCAATATCTCCAATACAAAAAAGATAACGACTGCCAAATACTTATAAAAAAACTCTAAAATCTTATTCATTTTCAACAAAAAAAAGACAAAAGAACAGAAGAACAAAATTATGTTCTTATGTTCTTCTGTCTTCCAATATTGATTCTATACTATCTTAATAAGAAACGGAATCGATCTACATTCTTAAGCGCAATACCTGTACCACGAGCAACTGCACGCAAAGGATCTTCAGCCACATGGAATTGTATTTGAATCTTATCAGTCAAACGTTTTGCCAAACCTCTCAACAATGCACCACCACCAGCGAGATAAATACCCTTATCAATCAAATCGGCATACAATTCAGGAGGAGTCTCTCCCAACGCAGCAAGAATAGCAGTTTCTATTTTCGAAATTGTTTTATCTAAGCAATGCGCAATCTCTTGATACGACACTGGAACTTCCATAGGCAAACCAGTCACCCTATTAGGTCCACGCACAATCATATCCTGAGGCGCCTCATCTCCCAAATCTATCAAAGCCGAACCCACTTGTTTTTTAATACGCTCAGCCATCACCTCACTCACACGAATATTATGTTGCTTAAACATATAATCAATAATATCTTGAGTAAAAGCATCACCTGCAACACGAAGCGATTTATCAGTAACAATACCTCCCAAAGAAATCACAGCAATCTCTGTAGTACCACCACCTATATCAACAACCATATTACCCTCTGGAGCCTCTACATCAAGACCTATACCCAATGCCGCTGCCATAGGTTCAAAAATCATATACACATCTCGCCCACCTGCATGCTCTGCCGAGTCACGCACCGCACGAATTTCAACCTCAGTACTTCCCGAAGGAATACCAATCACCATACGCAATGATGGCGAAAATAGATGATTTTTATTTGGAATCATCTTAATCAAACCACGAATCAACAATTCAGCTGCATGGAAGTCCGCAATCACACCATCTCGCAAAGGTCGAACAGTATAAATATTCGGATTCTCTTTGCCTCGCATTTGCGCCGCTACAGATCCTATCGCTTCCAATTTCTCCGAACGCTTATCCAACGCCACAACAGATGGCTGGTCTACTACAATTTTATCATTATGAATGATGACTGTATTCGCAGTTCCCAAGTCCATCGCTATCTCTTGTGTCAACGAAAAAATACCCATTTCCTTTAATTTGTAATTAGTAATTAGTAGTTAGTAATGAAAGTCTCAATTATCAACAAAGTATTTAACATCTAAACCGTTAATAACTAATAACTAATCATTAATCATTATTTCAACTGCAAAGTTACAAAAAATCACTCACATGACCAATTATTTATAATCTATTTTTTATACATTTTTTTAAGATTGGTATCTCGCTCAAAGGCAAATCTTTTCGTACCAAATAAACTATAAACACAATCAACAATATTGTTCGATAACCCATTCTCAACCAAAAGTTTGGAACATCTATCATAACTCCAGCAATCCACAATACCGCAGTCAACAAAACATACACGCCTATACTCTTCAACGGATACGACACTGCATAATATTTCTGCCCAATAAAATAACTCAACAACATCATCACCACATAGCTCACCAACGATGCGCTCGCACTCGCCCAATAACTATACTTAGGCACAAATACCACATTGATTATCAACGTTATCACAAAACCCACTATCGAAAACCACGCACCATATATCGTCTTATCTATCAACTTATACCACAACGAAAGGTTATAGACCACCCCTTGCACCAAATACGTTATCAACACTATCGGTATTATCTGCAATCCTTCACGATACTGTGGCCCAAGCACATACTGAAATACATCCATATAAAACACCATACCCAAAAATATCAACAACGCCGCAATTATATAATATTTCATAGCATCTGCATAACTTTCCTTACTATCACGACTACCATGTTTTGCAAACACAAATGGCTCATACGCAAACCTAAACGCATACGTAAACATCATCATAATCATCGCAATCTTAAAACTCGCCCCATATATACCCAATTGACGCATACCCTCTTCA
>JAEIGA010011186.1_pt1 | contig 13626 bp, 10 predicted proteins | sample 9270691 | NCBI WGS metagenome assembly JAEIGA01 (sample SAMN17057246, study PRJNA624740) | gut metagenome | biome: biome; isolation source: fecal sample | host: Bos grunniens | place: China: Xizang | collected 2019
ATTGCCATTTCAGTCCTTCTTTATTTGTCAGCAGGTTCATGAAGCATGTCGATGAACTCAATGGTTGTGCTCTCCATCTTGAACACAAGATTTGAAATCTGTGAAGTGAGGAAGTTGTAACCGAAGTAAGCGATGATACCTACAAAGAGACCACCTACTGTTGTCACCATTGCCTCGTAGATACCTCCTGAGAGGAGAGTGATGTCGATGTTGTTACCTGCTGTAGACATTCTGAAGAAAGCTTCGATCATACCTGTAACTGTACCGAGGAATCCGATCATCGGAGCACCACCGGCGATAGTCGCGAGCATAGGGAGTCCCTTCTCGAGTCTTGCAACCTCTACATTACCCATGTTCTCTACGGCTGTCTGGATGTCCTGGAGAGGTCTTCCGATTCTCTCGATACCCTTCTCGACAAGTCTTGCGACAGGTGAGTCATATTTCTGGCAAAGTGCGATGGCAGACTTGATCTTGCCGTCGTGAATCATGTCATGAATGTCCTTCATGAAGTGCTTGTCGATGCTGCTTGCTCTGCGGATCATCCACCACTTGCTTCCGAAGATGTAGATTGCCATAACCGAGAGGAGAAGAAGGACGATCATAAGCAAGCCTCCCTTTGTTGCCATGTCGATCAAGGAAAGTTTCACTTCCTGCTGTACCGGAGCCATTGCTCCAGCGAGTGCCGTAGTGTCTGTTACGGTCTGTAAAAGGTTGAAAATCATAGTTATTTTTTCTTTTTATATTTTTTCGCGCATAATCCTGCAAAAGTACATAAAAAATAAGAAAGAATAAAATTTATTTGTACTCCGCTCCAGTGAAGAACAGCGCATTTCCCGGCACGGAGGAGCCTGCATCGGATCTGTTGCCTTTCTCTATCAGCTCCTTGACCCAAGATGCATCCTTCTTGCCTCTTCCCACTTCAATCAAGGTTCCCACGATTGCGCGGACCATGTTCCTGAGGAAGCGGTTTGCCTTGATGGTGAAGAAGATGTAGTCGCCTTCGCGATATGGTGCTCCCATCATGGCTGCATGGGCTGGTTTATAAGTATCCCAACGGGCTTCGGTAATTGTGCAGATCGATGTGGCATTATTGCCTCCGACCTTTTCGAAACAGCTGAAGTCATGCTCTCCCAGAAGATGCTCTGCAGCCCTGTTCATCACTTCGATATCAAGTGGGTATCTCATTCTGTATGAGAATTTTTCGCAGAACGGGTCCTTGATGAAATGAATGAAGTAATGATACTCCCGGGATACGGCATCGAATCTTGCATGGAAGTCCGCTGCGCACTCTGTAACTTCGTGTACACTGATTTCTCGAGCAGTGATGGCATTTAATTTGTAGGAAAGTTGCGCTGCTTCAACTCTGACTTCGTCAGGAATGTCGAAGTGGGCGATATAATTGATGGCGTTGACAGCTGTGTCTGTCCTTCCGGCCCCGGTTACGGGAACATCCATGCCGAGGAAGGTCTTCAGAGCCTTTTCAAGTTCACCCTGTACAGTACGGGCATTGTTCTGTATCTGCCAGCCACAGAACGCACTACCGTCATATGAAAGCCTGATTTTGTATCGCATATTGTGAAAAATGAGTAACTTTGTAAGTTTAAAATGCAAAAATATCAAAAATCATATTTATGGAGAGCATAAACATTAAAGAATTGAACGACCGCATCCAGAGGGAAAGCTCGTTTGTGGACATTCTGACTATGGAGATGAACAAGGTCATCGTCGGACAGAAGCACCTTGTTGAAAACCTTCTGATCGGTCTTCTTGCTAATGGACATATATTGCTTGAGGGTGTGCCGGGACTCGCGAAGACCTTGGCCATAAATACCCTTTCACAGGCGGTTGATTCTAAATTCAGCCGTATTCAGTTTACTCCGGACCTTCTTCCTGCGGACGTACTCGGTACTCTGATCTATTCTCAGAAGACTGAGCAGTTCCAGATAAAGAAAGGTCCGATCTTCGCTAATTTCGTGCTTGCCGATGAGATCAACCGTTCTCCTGCAAAGGTTCAGTCGGCTCTTCTTGAGGCGATGCAGGAACGTCAGGTGACAATCGGAGACGAGACTTTCAGACTTCCGGAGCCTTTCCTCGTGATGGCTACCCAGAACCCTATCGAGCAGGAGGGTACATATCCGCTTCCTGAGGCGCAGCTCGACCGTTTCATGCTCAAGGTCGTGGTATCTTATCCAAAGAAGGAGGAGGAAAGACAGATCATCCGCATGAACAACAGCGGATCATTCCCTAAGGCGCAGCCTGTTCTCAAGCCGGAGGATATCGTCAGAGCACGTGAGGTTGTCAAGGATGTGTACATGGATGAGAAGATCGAGAGATACATCGTAGATATCGTATATGCGACAAGAACTCCGAAGGATTATGGCCTCGAGAAGCTTGCAGGCATGATTTCTTACGGCGCTTCTCCTCGTGCGAGCATCTCGCTTGCCATGGCTTCAAAGGCTTATGCCTTCATCAAGAGAAGAGGTTATGTGATTCCTGAAGACGTTCGTGCCGTGTGCAATGAGGTACTTCGTCATCGTATAGGTCTTACATACGAGGCCGAGGCCGAGAACATGACTACAGATCAGATCATAGCTGAAATCATTAACGCTGTTGAAGTTCCATAATGGATAGCATGAGTGCAAACGATCTTCTGAAGAAGGTCAGGAAGATAGAGATTAAGACCAGGGCGCTCTCGCATCAGATCTTTGCAGGTGAGTACCATTCGGCCTTCAAGGGTCGTGGTATGGCATTCAGTGAAGTGCGTGAGTATCAGTATGGCGATGATGTGCGTAACATGGATTGGAATGTTACTGCACGTCTGCGTGCGCCTTATGTTAAGGTCTTTGAGGAGGAGAGGGAACTGACCGTCGTACTTCTTGTCGACGTCAGCCGTTCGAGGTTGTTCGGAACAGCCGGACAGAGCAGGAGGGATGTTCTTGCGGAGATTGCTGCAGTGCTGTCTTTTTCTGCAAGCATCAACAACGACAAGGTCGGAGCCCTGTTCTTCAGTGAAAAGGTCGAGAAGTTCATTCCTCCGAAGAAAGGTCGCAGTCATCTTCTGCATATCATCCGGGAGATCATCGAATTCCAGCCTACTGTGGACGGTACAGATATATCCGAGGCTTTGCGTTATCTTACAAATGCCATAAAGAAGAAATGTACTGCCTTCCTTCTTTCAGATATGATAGATGTCGACAAGGACGGATATCCACGTTATGAGGATGCTCTCAAGGTGGCTGTCAACAGACATGATCTTTCTGTCATAGAGGTATATGACCCGCGCGAAAGAAGCATTCCGGATATAGGTCTTGTGAATATCAAGGATTCGGAGACCGGACAGACTGCATGGGTCAACACTTCTGACAAGAAGATGAGACTCGCGTATGAAGCGTGGTTCAGGAATATGGAGCAGGCTTCGTCGAAGATGTTTATGAAATATAATGTGGATAAGGTCAGTATCGCCGTCGACGATGATTATGTAAAAGGACTCATGACCTTGTTCAAAAACAGATAATTTATGCGTAAAGCATTGATTTACATATTGCTGTTATGCTCAGTACTCGCATCTGCCCAGCAGGTGGATACGGCTGTTGTGCCTAAAGGCAAGCTTATCCCTGTTGAGGGTGCGTTCCTGCATCAGCTCCAGGAAAGGGATTCTGTGCTTATCGCCGATCAGCTTCTGTATGGTTTCGAGCTCAAGCAGCTTACGGAAGGAACTAAGCTTGTCCTTCCTGAGATACCGCAGGAGCAGGATGATAAGCTGATGTTTCTGTCGTCATGGAAACTTGATACCGTCAAGTTTACAAAGCCGAAGAAAGGACTTCCGGGAATGCTTGATCTGAAAGGTAGTGTCGTGATTACCTCTTTTGAGGAAGGAATATACGAACTTCCGCAGATCTCATTAGGTAGGGTGTCGGAGGAGGGAGTTCTCGATACTCTCCTTTTCAATCCGCTACGTCTTGAGGTAAAGACCATACCTGTGGATACGGCTACCTTTACCCCTCATGACATCAAAGGTCAGATACGTTATCCTCTGACTTTTGCCGAGATTTTCCCATGGTTGTCAGGGTTCCTGCTTCTGGCAGCGCTTGTGTTCTTCGTTATCAGGCTTATCATAAAGCATAGGCGTTCCGCAGATTCAGCAAATGTCCGCAAGGATCCTGCTCACATCGTGGCCTTGAGGAAGCTTGATGAGTATAGAGGCTCCCAGATGTGGGCTCCTGAAAAGCAGAAGCTGTTCTATTCGGGTGTCACAGATGTATTAAGAGAATATATATCAGAAAGATATGGGATTTCAGCAATGGAAATGACTACTGCTGAAATCTTTGCTGATATGAAGAATGTGGATGCTCCACAGGAGCTTCTTTCTGAGGTGAGGGAGCTTTTCGACAGGGCGGATTTTGTGAAGTTCGCAAAGTATGTTGCCTCGGATGATGATAATGCTTCTGCCTTGCCAGTTGCAGTGCGCTTTGTGACAGGAACTTATCAGACCGATGTGGAAAACGAACAGACTTCTGTCAAGCCGGATGAAGTAAAGACATCTAAAGAAGGAGGAAACGATGTTCTTTGAGTATCCTAAACTATTGTGGCTCATGGTGGTGCCATGTTTGCTGGCACTGCACTATATATGGGTGGAGCTCTCAGGCCGCAGGCCTCATATGAGGGTTTCTACTTCTGTGCCTTGGATGCAGTGCAGGCGTTCTGTCATGACCTATCTGCGTCATATCCCGTATCTGCTCAGGATCTTTGCCTTGGCTATGGTCGTTGTTGCCATTGCCCGTCCACGTTCTTCACAGGAAATGGAAAGGATAGATACTGAGGGTATCGATATCATACTTGCCATGGACGTTTCCACAAGTATGCTTGCACGTGACTTTACTCCTGACCGAATCAGTGCGTCTAAGGATATCGCTATCGAATTTATCGCGCAGCGCCCTTCTGACAGGATGGGTATAGTTGTGTTTGCCGGAGAGAGCTTCACTCAGTGTCCTCTTACAACTGACCGTGCTACGCTCATCAACATGATGAAGGAGGTACAGACTGATCTTATTGAGGACGGTACGGCAATCGGTAACGGACTTGCGACAGCTGTTGCGAGAATGAAGGATTCTGATGCAAAGAGCCGTGTCGTCATACTCCTGACTGACGGTGTGAATAACAGGGGAGAGATTTCTCCTCAGATGGCGGCAGAGATTGCCAAGACATACGGTGTGAGGGTGTATACAATCGGAGTCGGTGCCAATGGTATGGCTCCATATCCGGTAATGACTCCATGGGGTGTTGAGGTGCAGAATGTGAAGGTGGAGATTGATGAAAATCTGCTTACAGAAATTGCAGATGCGACAGGAGGACGATATTTCCGTGCTACTGACAATACCAAGCTGGCTGAAATATACAGCGAGATCAATAAGATGGAGAAGGCGCGTACTACAGTGGACAGCTTCCCTGTCTATAAGGAGCTCTTCGCAAAGTATGCTCTTCTTGCCTTGCTGGCGCTTCTGCTGGAACTTTTGTTTAACTGGTTTGTAATAAGGAGGTTGCCATGATAAATTTTGCTCAGGCGCAATATCTTTTCCTTATATTCCTGATACCTGTATTCTTTCTCCTGCAGGCATTAATGCAGCGCATGAGGACCCGCAGAATCAGGAAGTTCGGTGATGAGGCCCTTGTGAAGCAGCTTATGCCTTCATATTCAAAGTCTCGTCCATGGGTGAAGCTGACTTTGTTTTCAATCGGCTTCTTCTTTTTCGTTATCGGCTTGGCAAGACCTCAGATTGGAGCAAAGCTGAAGGAGCATGAAACAAAGGGAGCGGAAATCATGATCGTTCTCGATGTTTCCAATTCCATGCTTGCTCAGGACTATTCTCCAGACAGACTTGAAAGAGCCAAACTTGCCATTGCCAGACTTGTAGATAAGCTTCGCGATGACCGTATCGGACTTATCGTCTTTGCTGGTAATTCATTCGTGCAGCTTCCTATCACTACGGATTATGTCTCTGCAAAGATGTTCCTGAATACGATTTCAACATCTTCTGTTCCTATTCAGGGAACCGCAATCGGAGATGCCATCAATACGGCCATGAGGAGCTTCAGCATCCAGAGTGAAAAGAGCAGGGCCATCATCGTCATCACAGATGGTGAGAATCATGAGGATGATCCAGTGGCTGCTGCTGCCCAGGCGGCAGAAATGGGAGTGAGGGTCTTTACCATCGGAGTCGGATCACCTGAGGGTAAGCCTATTCCTATGGATGGCGAACTCATGAAGGATAAGGACGGAAATATAGTGGTTACGAGACTGGATGAGACAGTGCTTCAGGACATAGCCAAGGCTGGAAACGGTCTTTATGTCCGTGCCGGTAACAGTGAGTTCGGTCTTAACCCTATCATCGATGATATCCGTAAGATGGAGGATGAGAAATACAGTTCCGTAGTTTTTGAGGAATATGATGAACAGTATATGTACTTTTTGGGCATTGCCTTGTTCTTCTTCGTCGTGGAGATGCTGACAGGTGAGCGCAGGTCCAGAAGACATCTGTTCAGACGCACAGATATAAACAGATAGAACGATATGAAAGTGTTGCGATATATATTGTCCATAACTGCCTTTGCACTGTCTGTACTTTCCGCAGATGCACAGGTGGACAAGAAGGACGTGCGTAGGGGAAACCGTGATTTCAGGAAGTCTGATTATCGTGAGGCAGACATTGACTATAGAAAGGCTTTGGTCAAGGATTCCATGTCTGTTGCCGCCAACTACAATCTGGCTTCGACTCTGTATAGACAGGGGGATATGGAACAGGCTGCAAAAATGCTTGATAGAGTCAAGGAAACTGCTCCCGAATCGGCTTCATCTGCTGACTATTGGTATAATCGTGGAGATGTCGCTTTGGAGATGAAGGACTATCAGGCTGCTGTAGACGCTTTTGCAAAGTCATTGATCATCAGGCCTGATGATCTTGATGCAAAGGAGAATTACATTTATGCGAAGGAAATGCTCCGCAATCAGCAGCAGAACCAGCAGAATCAGGATCAGAACAACGATCAGAATAACGATCAGAACCAGGACCAGAATCAGGATCAGAACCAGAATGATGATCAGAATCAGGACCAGGATAAGAATGATGATCAGAACGATAACAAGAATAACGACCAGAATCAGGATCAGAACAATCAGAATAACCAGGACCAGAACCAGGATCAGCAGAAGCAGCCTCAGCAGGACAGGCAGCCTAAGATAAGCCCTCAGGCGGCCCAGCAGATGCTTCAAGCTATTCAGGCCAAGGAAAAGGAGACTCAGGAAAAGGTCAAGGAGGAGAAAGCCAAGGCATTGAAGTCAAGGCAGAGAGAAAAGAATTGGTAAAAGGAGAAAGATATATGAGAAAGCTGTTTACAGTCTTTATTTTGCTGTTCACCGCAGCTATGGCCTTTGCACAGAACGAGATATTGGTGCAGACCCATAACGTTGTAGCCGTGGATGAACAGTTCAATGTAACATTCATAATAGAGGGGGAGAATAAGCCTTCAGCCTTCACCTGGACTCCGGGTGAGGATTTCAATGTACTGTGGGGACCGCAGCAGGGACATTCGACAAGTGTCAGCATGGTGAACGGAAAGACTACAAAATCGGTCCAGAGTACATATACTTATGTCCTTAAGCCGGTAAAGGCAGGAAAGTTTAGCATTCCTGTGGCAACTGCCAAGGTAAAGGGTGAAGAGATCAGTTCAAAGCCTGTCTCGATTGAGGTCGTAGCTGCCGGATCCAACAGCAGGCAGCAGTCCCAGTCTTCAGCTCAGGGACAGCAGTCTCAGCGTCAGCAGACTGCTCAGATCAGTGACAATGATATTTTTCTCGAGCTCTCGCTCAGCCGCAGCAATGTAGTGGTCGGTGAACCAGTCATGGCTGTGATAAAGCTGTATCAGAGAGTCAATATAGCTGGTTTTGAAAGTGCTAACTTCCCTACATTCAATGGTTTCTGGAGTCAGGAAATCGAAGCCCCTTCAAACATAGAGTTCCAGCGTGAGACTTATGATGGTCAGATATATAACTCCGCTCTCCTCAGAAAGTTTGTCCTCATCCCTCAGCAGCAGGGTAAGATAACTATAGATCCGGCAGAACTGGTCTGCCTTGTGCAGATGAGGGTGTCTTCTTCAGGAACAAGCATTTTCGATGGCTTCTTCGATGATTATCGCACTGTCAGAAAGAGGGTGTCATCCAAGCCTGTCACTGTAAACGTTTCTCCTCTTCCAGCCGGAGCTCCTGCGTCATTCGGAGGTGGAGTAGGACAGTTCACAATGTCTGCAAAGCTCAGCAAGGATGTACTCAAGACTCATGATGCCGCTTCTCTTGTCGTAACGATAAGCGGTAATGGAAATGTCAGCCTTCTTGAGGCTCCGAAGGTGAACTTCCCTCTTGATATGGAGGTGTATGATACCAAGGTTTCCGATAAGGTGGACAAGAGCGGAACCTCAGGAAGCAAGATCTATGAATTCCCATTCATTCCTCGTAGTCACGGCGATTTCGTAATCGAGCCGGTCAAGTATTCATACTATGATGTGAACTCAAAGAAATATGTGACTTTGGAGACAGAGCCTATACCTGTTACGGTTGAAAAGGGCGCAGAGAGTGAAAGCTCTCCAGTGATGGTATCCGGTACAGCGAAGAAGGATGTCAAGAATATCGGAAGCGATATCCGTTTCATCAATACCAAGGCTCCTGTACTTGATGTAAAGGGTTCCTTCTTTGTATGTTCAGGCCTGTTCTGGGTTCTCACAGTACTTCTTCTTCTCCTTGCTTCTGCTGCCCTCGCGGTACATGTGAAGATTGCAGACAGAAGGGCAGATGTAGTAGGAACAAGGAACAGGAAGGCGACCAAGATGGCTTTGAAGCGTCTCAAGCTTGCAGGAACATTCCTCCAGCAGAACCTTTATACAGCATTCTATGAGGAACTGCATAAGGCTCTTCTGGGATTCATTTCAGACAAACTTAACATTGCTGTAGCTGAACTTTCAAAAGATAGAATATCTGAGGCGCTTAAAGCTGGTAATGTAAGTGAGAATCTTGTGGATACCTTCATAGACCTTCTTAATGCCTGCGAGTTTGCAAGATATTCTCCGGATTCAGGTCACGAGGCTATGGCTGCCCACTATAATGCAGCTGTAGATGTCATTTCTTCAATCGATTCCAATATGAAATCTAAGAATAGTGCCGGTAAGACAGCAGCGATGGCTCTTGTATTCATGACTCTGCTGCCATTTGCTGCAGATGCACAGAACACTGACTATATGGACTCGCTCTGGAATGCTGCCAATCAGGCATATATCGAGGGACGCTGGTCAGATGCGGTAGTAGATTATAATATAATTTCTGAGGCAGGAATGGAGTCTGCCTCCCTTTACTGCAATACCGGTGATGCATACTACAAGGACGGAAATGTTCCGATGGCTATTCTTTATTATGAAAGAGCCTTGAAGCTTGACCCGTCGTATGAGGATGCTCGTTTCAACCTTGAACTCCTCAATTACAGTATTCAGGACAGGATCGATCCGGTACCGGAGTTCATTCTCAAGACTTTGGCCAGAAAGGTATGCTATCTTGCTGATTCAGACAGCTGGGCAGTCCTTTTCCTTGTGTTCCTTGCAGTAACTCTTTTCCTTGCGATAGTATTTATCCGCGGTGCACGTGCATCCTGGAGAAGGGTAGGTTTCTTTGGAGGAATCGTAACTTTGCTTGTGGCAGTCATGTGCCTGAGCTTTTCTATATGGCAGAAACAGGATTATATGAAAGCTGATGAGGCTATCGTCATGCGTCCCGTCACTTCTGTGAAAAGTTCTCCATCAGGAGAGGCTTCGACTGACCTGTTTATCCTTCATGAGGGAACGAAGGTCAGATTGATAGACCGCGTAGGAACATGGAGCAACATTGAGCTTGCTGATGGCAGACAGGGATGGATGCTCAGTTCAGATTTTGAGATAATATAAACATTAAAAACCGATAACGATGAAAAGACTTTTGACAACTCTACTTTGCCTCGCGGCAGCGACAGTGACTCCAGTGAAACTGTCTGCAGGAGAACTGCCTGATTGGCAGGATCCGAATGTGGTTCAGCGTAACCGTCTTCCGATGTCGACAACATTCTCGACTGACGGTCTGAATCTATCGCTCAGCGGAACATGGAAGTTCAATTGGAATGAGACGGCTGATTCCCGTCCTATGGATTTTTATGCTTCTGCCTATGATGACAGTTCGTGGGGTGAGATACCTGTTCCGGGACTTTGGGAACTTCATGGCTATGGAGATCCTCTCTACCTGAACATCGGATATGCATGGAGAGGGCATTATGAGAATAAACCTCCTTATCCGGCAATGGAGCATAACTATGTGGGCCAGTACAGAAGAACTTTTGTTCTCGATCAGAATTGGGAAGGAAAGGATGTCTTCCTTCACATCGGTTCCGCTACTTCCAATGTACGTGTATGGGTCAATGGAAAGGAAGTCGGATATAGCGAAGACAGCAAGCTTGAGGCTCGCTTCGATATAACAAAATATGTAAAGCAGGGAGAGAACCTTGTGGCTCTTGAGATTTTCCGTTGGTGTGACGGTACTTACCTTGAGGATCAGGACTTCTTCCGTTTTACAGGCCTTTCACGTGATGTTTATGTATATTCTCGTGAAAAGAAGAGACTTGAGAATGTCAAGGTAAAAGGTTCTGCTTCTGGTGTGGCCTCTCTCTATGCAGAGGTTTCAGAAGGTGTTACTTCTGTGTCATTCACTATCGTTGATCCATGCGGTAAGGAAGTTGCCACAACAACAGTTCCTGTAAACGAAAACAATCTTTCAGAGAACGGACTTCCATGCGTGAATACAAGTCTTTCAGTGCCTTCTGTGAAGCAGTGGACTGCAGAGACCCCATGGCTTTATACTCTTAAGGTCGCTTCATACGACAAGAAGGAACAGACTGAGGCTACAGCAGTGCAGATGGGCTTCAGAGATGTAGAGATCGTAGGGGGCCAGCTTCTCGTGAACGGTAAGCCTGTACTTATCAAGGGTGTGAACCGACATGAGATGAATCCGTACAAGGGATATCTTGTGAGCGAAGCAGATATGGTAAAGGATATCCTTATCATGAAGAAGCTCAATATGAATGCTGTACGTACATGTCATTATCCTGATGACCCTCTCTGGTATTCTCTCTGTGACAAGTACGGACTTTATGTTGTCGCTGAAGCAAACATCGAGTCTCACGGAATGGGCTATGGCAAGAAGACTCTTGCAAAGGATCCTCAGTTTGAAAAGGCTCATCTCGAGAGAGTACGCAGAGCTGTTCAGAGAGATTACAATCATCCTTCTGTAATCATCTGGAGTCTTGGAAATGAGGCAGGTGACGGCCCTAACTTCTCAAAGTGCTATGAGCTTGTGAAGACTATGGATCCGTCAAGACCAGTACATTATGAAAGAAGCTTTGACTATAAGGATGGCAAGAACAGTCCTAACACAGATATCGCATGTCCTATGTATTGGAGATATGAGAGTTCCGAGAGGTATTCAATGAGCAATCCGGCCAAGCCTCTCATTCAGTGCGAGTATGCACATGCAATGGGTAACTCGATGGGTGGATTCAAGGAATATTGGGATCTTATCCGTAAGTATCCTCATTATCAGGGTGGCTTCATCTGGGACTTTGTCGATCAGGCGCAGAAGTGGCCTACAGATCCTTCATGCGGTTCTGACCATGTTTTCATCTATGGTGGTGATATGAACGATTATGATCCGTCAGACAATGCCTTCTGCTGTAATGGTGTGATTGCTGCTGACAGATCGCTGCATCCACATGCTTATGAGGTCGCTTATCAGTACAGGTCAATCCTTACGTCTGCCAACCCTGCCGAGGCTCTTGAAGGAAAAGTGAATGTCTACAACGAATATTTCTTCATTGACCTTTCTGCATATATGCTTGAGTGGGATGTGGAAGTGGATGGCGTAAAGGTGCTTGCCGGTATAGTTCCATCGCTTTCGGTAGCTCCGCAGGATACTGTCCAGCTCTCACTTGGCTATGATGAGACTGCCTTGAAACTGGCTTGCGGCTATGATGACCTTAAGGCTCATGATGTATACCTGAATGTCCGTTATGTGCTTAAGCGTGCTGACGGTGTAGTTCCGGCAGGAACTGAGCTTGCATATGATCAGATTACTGTAAATGAGGCAGCTCTTCCGGTATTTGAGAATGAATCAGGACTTCCTCAGATCAACAAGGAAGGCAATACAGTGACTTTCTGTGGAAACATGTCTTATGCCGGTGTCCTTTCTGAACGAATCTCTCCTTGGAAGGCAGTATTTGATGCTGTTGAAGGCGCGCTTGTTACTTATGAGCTTGCTGGAAAGACTCTTGTTTCAGAGCCTCTCAAGCCATGCTTCACAAGGGCTGCAACAGAGAACGACCTTGGTGCGAAATATGACAAACGTCTTGCAATGTGGCGCTTCCCTGAACTGAAGGTTGCATCGTTTGATGTTGAGGCTGCTGCCGATTGCTACATTGTCAAGGTGGCTTTCAAGCCTATCGAAGGCGCAGCTGCTGTATCAATGACTTATCATGTATATGCAGATGGCACCATTTCGGCAACTGAGAGCCTCAGGGATGCAGGTAAACTTGAGAAATGCAGCATAATCCCAAGATTCGGTATGCAGATGGCTATGCCGGGCGAGTATTCGACTTTCGAGTATTTCGGCTTCGGACCGTTTGAGAACTATGCTGACAGAAACTCAGCTGCTCTCATGGGACATTATGTTCAGAGAGTTGAGGATCAGTATCACTATGGATATGCTCGTCCTCAGGAGTCCGGAACAAAGACACAGATCAAGTGGATGAAGGTGCTTGATGATAATGGTACCGGTCTTGAGATCACTTCTGATGTGAAGTTCTCTGCGTCGGCTCTTCCATTCAGTGTAGCTCAGCTCGACGTAAGAGCCCTTGGAAACAATCAGGCTCATTCTCTTGAACTTAAGGGTCTTGCTTGCGAGAACAAGCGTTCACTTGGAAAGACATATGTAAACTTCGATCTTCGTCAGATGGGTCTTGGTTGTGAGGATTCATGGGGAGCAGAGCCTCGTCCTGAATACCTTATTCCGGCTGCAGAGTACGACTTCTTCTTTGTTCTCCGCCCTGTCAATAACTAAGTTTAAGTGGATAGCCCAGGGGCTATCCACTTCTGTATATGCAGGTAAAGCCAATGATGAGCTTCCTGTTCAATAAAGTAAAGATAATCTGATATATGAAGATAGTTTTTCTTGATGCCTCCACTTTAGGCAATGTTTCCTTCGATCCTTTCCGTAAGTTAGGAGATCTGGTCCTGTATGATACATCGACACCTGAGGAAGCTCGTCAAAGAGTGAAAGAAGCTGATGTACTGCTTATAAACAAGGTTCTTGTCAACAAGGAACTGATAGATGCAGCTCCGAATCTCAAGCTTATATGCATAGCGGCAACCGGAGTCAATAATATCGACGTTGACTATGCTGCCTCAAAGGGTATCCCTGTCAGGAACGCAGTAGGATATTCTACGGATTCAGTGGTGCAGACCACTTTCATGCACATTCTCTCGCTTGTCGGTGGAGCGTCGTATTTTGACACG
>JAEIGA010011187.1_pt1 | contig 13626 bp, 26 predicted proteins | sample 9270691 | NCBI WGS metagenome assembly JAEIGA01 (sample SAMN17057246, study PRJNA624740) | gut metagenome | biome: biome; isolation source: fecal sample | host: Bos grunniens | place: China: Xizang | collected 2019
TCTTCGCCCTTTGGTGTGCTTACCACCACATAAAACTCATAGCCTTGTATGTGTTCGCCCATTGCCTCTATGTCTTTTATAGTCATAGGTCTTTTACTCCGTTGCTTCTTCCATAATGCTTGCTTTTGCGCTCCAATTCGTTGCCGATTGATATGCAGACAAGCAACCTTTTGGTACTATGATTTTTCCTACGTTTGCACCTATACCAGCACTATTGTATAAATAAGGTGGCTTTGTTGCTAATATTGTTACTGTTGCTTTGTTGTCTGTTGAGCCTATATTAAATGCGTGAGAGCCTATACTTGTTACGCTAGCAGGTATCGTTATGCTTGTTAGACTTGTGCAGTATGCAAACGCATAATCACTTATACTTGTAATAGTATTAGGCATAACTGCACTTGTAAGTGATGTGCAACTATAAAACATTTGATAAGCAACACGTGTTACGCCGTTTTCAAACTCTACACTTTCAATAGATGTGCATTTATTAAACGCATTATTGCCTTTATTGTTTATATTTATTACACCAACTGGAATAATTATATTGGTTGCCTTTTCACCATTTATATAAAAATTAGCACCTTTGTCAAATAATCTTGACCTTTCGTGCAAGTCTATATTTAACCAATCTTCAATTTGCCCTTTATAGTCTATTTTCGCCAACTTGCTACAATTCTCGACCACCATACTATCAATTTTTGTTACGCTTGACGGTATTATTAAAGTTTCAAGATTGTAGCAATAAGCAAAAGCATACGTTTCAATGTTTGTAACAGTATTTGGCAATTCTATCGATACAGTCGCATTGCTATAATAAAGTCCGTATGCGCCAATACTCGTTGCGCCTTGTAAGTCTTTTGGTGTTATTTCGGTCAAAAGCCCCTCTGCATATTTAGCAAGAGTAGTCTTTTCCGTTTCGCCACCACTAGAGCCTCCACTAGAGCCACTACCACCGCCATACATCTTTTTTTGTAATGCATAACGTATTATGTCCATAGTCTAACCTCCAAACTTTACCCACTCGCCACTTGTATTTACTATCATTACCGTACCGCTTTCAATTGATACCGCCGTACTTCCCGTGCAAGAGTTTGGCAAGGTGCTAAAATCTGCATCGGTGTCGCATAAAAACTCGTCTTTTGTTGCTCCACTATATGGGCAAAATTCTTGGTCTATTAGTTTAATTGCCATTGTTAATATACTCCTTGTGTATAATCGTCAAAGTAATTGTTTATATACTCCTCATAGGCTTTAATGTCTCTGCCGTTTGGCATTGCATAAAGTCTATTAAGGCACTCCTCACGGCTTGCCTCCATTGTTATAATTTCCACATTATGCGCCTTGTATCGCTCCGCCTCTCGCTTTCTATCCGTTGCTAACGGTAGGCTTTCGATTATATAAGCATTGCGCCAACCACCGCTCCCTTTTTGTATCTGCTCTTTAATTGCTAACCTTGTATTAAAGATTATCGTTTTTAATGAGTTAGGTTTAACGTATCTTTCTTGGCCGCTTAATATCTGCCATAAATCGTCTATATCAAACACCAAATCGCCCTCTTGTACTCGCTCCCTTACAAAGGTTGTTTTACCGCTTAAAGGCGCACCGGTAATTAGGTATACTTTTCTTTCTACCGCTACCGCCGTGCCGTTAAATCGGTTATGTACTTCGTTATGGCAACTCCAATGCAAGATTGCTATATTAGTTGGGTTAATTGATATAGATGCATCGTTAACGTTTTCGTTGGTTAGATGCTTTATGTGGTGGTATACAACCGCACCTTTGTTATTCTTTGCGTTTGGGTTAAAACTCTTTAATATGATCTTTCCGCAATGCTCACAAAATAACGCTCCCTCTTTTAATCGATCTTGCGTTACTTGTGCTTTACAATTCGCCCAATCTTGCGAGTTATAAAATTGCGTTGTGTTTTGATAAGTTTTCACGCAATCACAACCTTTATAGTTGGCTCTTCAATGCATTAATTGCCGTAGTAAGATTTTTAATGCTTACTTGCGTTTCTTCAATCTCTTTGGTTTTTTCTGCAATCTTTGCTTGGCAATCTACAACCTTATTAGCTGCTATTTGCACATCTTCTGCCGTAGCAAGTTGCGGTATCATTTCAAACATCTCTTTTTTAGCCTCGTGCGTGTTGTTCAAAGTTTCTAACTCGCTTTCATAGTTTGCTAGTTCGTGTTGTTTATTTGCCAACACCTTATTAAATTGAGTTACTTGTGCGCTCTTTTCTTTAATAGTTTTTTTAATTTCTTCTTTAACCAATTCATTAGTAGTAGATTTGCTAAACAAAGCCTTAATTTGTGCCATTTGCTCCGTTGAGTAGGTGTTAGACAACAAACCCACAATAACGGTTAGTGCCAATGTAATAACCGGCAACAACTCTACTCCGTTAACAGTTAACACACCACCGCAAAGGTCATTAATAAAGCCTCCGCACATTTCGATAATGGTAAGTGCCATTAATGCGAAAGTGAGGATATAACCCTTAAACTTGTCTAAAAACTCTTTAATCTTTTTCATAACTTTTTTTGCAACCTCCCATAAAGTTATAATTAAATTTCCCATTTTCTCGCCTATCTTCGTAGGCTCTTGCGCCAAACTAACCGCTTGTACGCATTTTTGTTTGTCTACCATATCGTCTATAATGGTAGGCTTGCGCTCTTTTCTTTTCTTGTTTTTTTCAACCGCTTGCTTTACGATCCGTAACACTCCAATGGTTACCAATATTAGAATAATAACCGAATAGCATCGTTGTAGGCTTTCTAACTCAAATTCTACGATTATTGCCAAACCTAAACCAGCTGCAATACCCGTGATTATATCCCAATACTTTTTAATGAAAGCAAACATAATTACTCCTTAAAACAAACCTCTTATTAGTTCTACCGTTTCCCTTGCGTTTTCCGGTAATATTATACACAAAACCAACAAAACGAAAACTATTAGTAAAAGGCTTGCTAAAAGAAAAGTGCCAAACTTCCACAAGGCTATACCTACGTTTCTAACTATTTCCCAAATCTGCATCTTCTTCTACCGGCTCGTTTGTTTCTACATAAGTATACGGCGCATTTTCAATGTCTATTGCCGTATCGTAAACCTCGTTACTTCCCAATTTTCTAATTTTCAAATTCTCGGTTGAGAAAGTCTTAAAAAGCCTTACTCCGTCTTTTCTTGTCATAAAAAATTCTTTAACTATCATTATTCGCTTGCCTCCGTCATTTTATCTGCATAATTACTCCAATTCGTTGCGCTTTGGTACGCACTTAAACACCCTTTTGGCACTACTATGTTTGGTGTAGATATTCCACTAAATAAATTTGTGCCAAGCGTTGGTGGTGTTGTTGCTTTTATGGTTACGGTATGTAATGCCGAGCAACTTGCAAATACCGCTCTGCCTATTTCGGTTACTCCACTACCAATTATTGCGTTTTCCATAGCCGTGCAATTTTGAAAAGCGTACATATCTACAATCGTTATATTATCGCTTATTTCTACGCTTTTTAGTTGTTCACAATAAGAGCAAAGATATTTAGTTACTCTTATTGCGTTGCCCCAATCTTCGGCTACCAGCTCGGTAACGGTTTGGTTTAATATTTCGTAAAATTTAGGAGTTAAACTTTTTACCTCTACTACATAAACAAAGTTTGTTTTTTTCCCGTTATAATAAGCACCCATTAGCGCACCTCCACTTTTGATATTTTATAAATTCTTGCAGATGTTCCAAAAGTAGATACACCACCGGTTGAGCCTATGCCTAAATTTCTGCCACTTCCTACTTTTACCGTTTGATCGCTTTGCATTGCCAATGATACACCGTAAAACATATGGTCAACATCTCCACCAACCGTACAAAGTTGATTTGTTGTTAAATATGCAAAAACTCCACCGGCTAGATTTTCAACCTTAAATTTTTGCTCTATTACTTGCCCACCAATTTGCGCTTGCACCTCTAATACATCGCCAATTGCCACCTTACTATTTAAGGTTATTTCTCCATTGGCAGATGCGTTGCCCTCAAATAAAACCGTGCGTACTTCTACACCGCCTATAAGTCTATTTTTGGTGCTTTGCATCTCGCTACTAAACGCATTTAATAACTCTCTTAATTCTTCGTTAATTGCGCTTGTATCGTCCGTTTCGGTATCGTCCGTTAGAATGTAAAAGGTGTTCTCTCGCACGTTTCCGTTTGTCTCTAACTCTTTATATTCTTCAACGGTTATTAAAGCAATTTGGTTTGCTTGCCCACTAACGCAACATTTTAACTTGCTTACATAAACATCGTTATTTATGCCCGTTAGCCTACCGTCTGCTATTTCTTGCTCAATAACCGCTTTTAATTCCTCTTTGTTGTATGCCTCAATCTTGTTGTTGTTATCGTCCAAAACATAAAACATCGTTACACCTCTAGCACAACTCTACTTTTGAGATCTTGTATACTTTCGCCCAACTTTGCGTTGTGGTTACCTCTCCGTTTGTGGCTATCTTTAATGTTCTACCACTTCCAACGCTTACCGTTTGGCTATCTTTCATTGACAAAGGTAAACCATAGAATAGATGCCCCATTGTGCTTTCGCTTGTGCAAAGTCTTACCGTGCTTAAATATGCAAAAACTCCACCGGTTATGCTTTCTACTCTAAATTTCTGCTCTATCACTTGGCCGCCTACATAGGCTTGCACTTCCAAGATGTCTCCAACGGCTACCGTGCTATTTAAAGCAATCTCCGTGTTATCGTCTGCGCTACCGTTAAACAACTCCGTGCGCACCTCTACTCCACCGTTTAGCCTACTTTTAAGCATTACCATTTCTTTTGTTAGCGCATCAACTAATTGCTTTGCCTCTTCGTATGCCTTGTTTATATCGTCCGTAGTGCAATCGTCCGTAATAAAGTAGTATGTGCTTTCTTTCACATTTCCACTCGCAACCAATTCATTATATTTGTCCGTGGTTACAAATGCCACTTTGTTTGTTTGCCCACTTACACAACATTTTAACTTGCTAATAAAAGCTGCATTTTCTACAAGGTTTGCTAAACTCCCGTCTGCTATTGCTTGTTCGAGGATCGCTAACACTTCCTCTCTATCGTATGCCTCGCTTTTATTGTTGTTTTCATCTAAAACATAATGCATCTTTGCACCTCCTTATAAGGCTCTATTAATTCTAAAAATTACTTTTTATCTAAAAATAGATGCCAATTAACGGCTTTCTCTTTCTTCTCGTCAAATTCTTGTTTTTGTCGCTTTAATTCTAATTGCAGAGGATCGGCGGTAAAGCCTTGCTCTTTTCCAAAGTTTTGCACATAAAACTTATTCAAAGCCGTATTAGGCGGTTGCCAAACCTTGCGCACTATAACCTTTTCAAGTACTGGGTTTCCGTCCTCGTCTACCGTGTATATGCTTTCTTCGTTCTCTTTATAACTACCAATGGCCGCCTCAACACCGGCATTAATTAAAGCCGTTAATCTATCTGCGCCCTTGTCTTTGCTTAAAGCCTCGGCAAACTCTGGGTATAGGTTACGGTAGTTATTGAGTGATGCTACCGATATTCCTAAACTTTTTGCTATTTCCGCCTCTATTACCCCTTGCCTTACTTTTTCGTTAATTTCTTTCAAGTATGGTTTTACGAGGGTTTCGTATTTTGGTTTTGCACCTCGCTTTTTCATTTTTACCACCTTTTTATACTATTCTACGATAACATTATACTACCAATTTTTGTTATTGTCAATATTTTACAATAACTTTTTTATTTTTTTATAGAAAAATAACGCTACTAAACAATAGCGTTATATATTGCTTTGGCTATATTGCTATAACCTACTTTTTTAAATAATTCTGCATCGGCTTTATTATCGACAAAGCAAACCTCTACTAAAATAGCCGTGCATTTCGTGTGTTTAATAACATATAGGTTGCTACCGTCTTTTACTCCTCTATTCTTAAAACCGAGCATTTTAAGATAGCTGCAAGCCTTTACCGCTTGTGCTACTTGTTGCCCTTTCCAAGTATATGCCTCACAACCTTGCCCACCTCCGGCATTAAGATGTATGCTTACGAATAAATCGGCTTGCTTTTCGTTTGCAAGGTCTACGGCATCTTTTAGGTTATTGGTGGAGCGATCAAACACCGCCGGTATTACTTCGTGCTTACTATCTGCTAATAGTTTCATAAGTTCAAACGCAATCTTGCGTGTTTCGGTGCTTTCGTTCAAATATCCGTTTGCGCCCGTTCCTTTGCCAAATTTAGTATGACCGGCATTTACTACAATTCGCATTATATCAACCCTTTCTATTTTGCATTTAATGAGCAACTACCCACAAAAACAAAGTTAATTTCGTTGTAGAGCCTTACGCTCAACTATTCACATATTAACTCGGCTTTTTTGCCGGTTAAGGTTTCCCACCGGTTTATAATTGTTTCGCAATATTCCTCGCTTAATTCCATTGTATAACATTGTCGGTTTAATTCTTCGCACGCAATAAGAGTGCTACCACTACCGCCAAATAGGTCTAAAACCTTATCGCCCTCTTGCGTGCTATTACCGATTAAATAACACATCATTTCTACCGGTTTCATTGTAGGGTGCAGCTTGTTTTTTGTCGGTTTCTTAAAATTTAATACCGTTGTTTGTTTTCTATCGCTATACCAATTATGCGGTGCGCCCTCTTTCCAACCATATAAGCACGGCTCGTGTTTCCAATGGTAATCTGCTCTACCTAATATAAAATGGTTTTTATTCCAAATAAGTTGCTGCCTTACTTTTAACCCAGCGTTATTTAAGGCGGTTTCAAAATTCCTATGCTCCCTTGTGGAGTGCCAAACATAAAAACTTGCGCCGTCTTTCATATACTCATAAGCATTTGTAAAGGCTGCCGTTAAAAACTCTCTGTATTCTTCGTCTTTCAAGTTATCGTTTAGCAAACCTTTACGGCTTTTTGTTGCGCCTTTATAATTCACATTATACGGCGGATCGGTTAATAGTAAGTCTATCAACTACCCCACCCCTTAAAAGTTTTTCTACATCTTCTTTTTTTGTCGCATCTCCACACATTAAATAGTGCTTGTCTAATTTCCAAACTTGCCCGTACTTCATTTATGCGCCCCTTTCATTACCTCGGTAAAGTTAAGGTTTTTATATTTGTAATAGGTCTTTAACTCTTTTATAAGTTTTACAGTTTGCTTGCTATAATCTCTAATAAGATGTTCGCTATTTGTCTTATATATTGCCCACTTTAAGCGTTCAATTTCTTTTACAACCTTTGTGGCTTGTTTCAATGTAACCGCCCTTTCTATATTTCTACTAACTCTACTTTTACAAAATCGCTTTTATCGTCTACAATCACATCATAAAAGCCTTTAACAAACTTTCTGCTATCGTCTTTCAACACTTCCATTTTTACCAATGCATCTAATATAAATTTTTTTGCGCTTGCTATATTATCCGCATCTCTTTTCTTTGTCCTTTCGTGCCACTCAAACCTTACCATAACCGCCTTATTTGGCTTGTGTAGGCTTTTAGAGGTTAAGGCTTGCCTTATAGACCAACCTATAACCTCTTCAACCTCTTGCTTAAATTTCGCACCTACATACCTATTTGCTCGGCAAGCTGCCGTATAATCGTTAAGGCTCGGCAACTTTTGATTTATTACAAAACTATTTATAATCTACCACCTCCGTATATGTCATATCGCAAGCAACATATAATGCTAATCTTCTTAAAAGCATCTCGTTGGTTGTTACCTTTGTACGTTTTTTAAAATCTTCTAACTCGCCTACCGTTTTAATGCCTATTTTCTCCGCTAACAACCTTACCAAATCTAGTTCTTGCTTACTCATAATTATACCCCTTTTCGTTAACTTTATAAACTTTTTGTTGCGTTGTGTTACCCTAAAACGGCAACTCTACGGCTGCTCTCGCTTTCATTCGGTAACTCTCGCCCTCAACCTTAAATATTGCGTTGCTCATTTCGGTTATTCGGTCTACGGTTTTGCCCATAAAACCTCTATCGTTTATTAACTCCGGTAAACTATGATTGCTTGTAAAAATCGTAGGCTTTTTATTGTTGTATCTTTTATTAAGCACATCAAATATTTTTTCTTGCAACCAAAGATCGTCTCCGTTTGCGCTTTGCACTCGCTCCGTTCCTAGATCGTCAATAAAAAGAAAGTCCACGCTTGCAAATCGGTTTATAAAATCTGCCTCGCTTTTATTATTCTTGCCAAACGTACTCCTTATTGCTTTTGATATTTCGGCAAAGTTAGTAAATAAAACTTGGTAGCCGTGTTGGATCAATTCGTTTGCCATACAAGCCGTTAAATGCGTTTTGCCCGTTCCTTTGTCTCCGTACATATAAATGCCTAACCCTTTTTCTAACACCGTATCGGCTACGGTGCAATATTTTTGGCATCTTATAAAAGCTGCATCAAAGGTTGCGTTATGCCCCGTTTCCGTTGTTGAAAAGTTTGCGTTTTTGTATCTTGCACCCATTAACGATGCCTCTTGTAGGCTTTCTATCCACGCTTGCCTTTTTCTTGCTTTCTCTCTTCTTTCTGCCTCGTCTCTTTCTTGTGTTTGGCATTTGCAGATGCATCTTGCCCTAAAATTTCCGTCCGGTGCTACATACAATCTTGCCGTGTTACAATTCTTGCAAAATATAATATCGTTTAACAAATACTCGTCCTCTCGCAACCCTCCGTAGTTATTCACATCGAAAGGTTGCGTGTGCTTATTTAGAATGTCTTGTAATCTTTTCATTGCTATGCCCCCTTTATGTTAGGTTTTCAAGCATTTTTAAATATGCATCGTCCGTTTGTTGTTTAGTCGGTGTTGGCTTTGTTTCTTCTTTCAATTCGTAAATGTCTTGCCAATTATTCATTATAGATTTTTCTAATATTGCTATTTGCGTTTGTGGATCGTTTGAGAGTTTTGCTAATTTATTAAGCATCTTTTTTAATGCAAAATCGGTCATAGGCTTTTTAATAAAATCTCGCATTTTAATAAACTCATAAACAATAGGCTTAACCTCTTCTTGCACTAATTCGCTTATAATAGCATCGTAGGTGCTTTCTTTCTTTCTTTCTTTTTTATCTTTAATATGAGTTATTTTATTTGTAGATATATTATTAGGTAAACTTTGTTGTATATCCCCCGTTAAACTTTGTTGCATACCCTCGGTAAACTTTGTTGTATTCCCCGTTAAACTTTGTTGCATAGTGGTAAACTCCGTTACGTGGTATTCAACAAATTTTACACCGTTCTTATAAACTTCGGTTTTTTCAACAAGTCCTTTTTCTACAAGTGATTTTAGAGTTTTCATAATTCCTTGCTTTGTGCTATTAGTCCAATCACAAATATATTGCAAACTCCCCGTAAATCTATTTTCTCCGTCTTGCGAAAAACCATAGATAATAGCATAAACAATTAACTCGTTGCCTTTAAGTTTTAGATCTTTAACCATAAAACTTTGTACCACTATAAAATTACCGTCTTTTATTCTACTCTCTGCCATAATAAACCCTCCCTTTGTTGCGTTCCGTATCTTTCCAAACAAAAAGCACCACCGTTAGAGGTGGCAGCCTCGCTCGGTAAGTGCTTGTTTGGTGTTGGTTGTATTTACTTATACATTGGTGTATCTGCCAATACAACCAACATAGGAGAAAAACATATGATGTATGTTTCACATTTTTTATTATACTCAATTTTTTGAAAATGGCAAGCGTTTTGGCGCACTTTCTAAAAAATATGTTGCGTGGTGTTACTTTTTAACATCAAATAAAACCCTTGCGCATTCTTCTTTATACTTTTCTACCGCTTGCTTTTTGGTATAATAGTAATATTGTTTAACACCTAATCGCCCGTAAATTACCCACGCACCGTGTATGTTTTGCTCAATAAAAAATATATCACTTTTCATTGTTTCGCTCCATAAAGTATTTAATCATACCGCAACGGCAAGCCTTGTTACCGTCTTGTTTAATAGGTTGACAATCTGTTACATCTCCGTTTTCGTCCGCTTGTTGGCAATACGCACACTTTCCGCAAGCATCTCCGCCGTAATCTTCAAGCAAATAGTCTATTAAATCAATTAAAACATTTTCTTTATTTTTCATAATTTACTCCGTGTTACTTTTTATAACTGTCTTTAAATATTTCGGCTACTTTTTCCATATCAATAGTAAATTGTATAACTCCGTTATCTATGCTTAAAGTCTTGCCCCTTTCGTCATTGGTGCAAATAACCGTAAATACTCTTTCTCGCATCTGCCTTACAATATCGTTATACTCAAAGCCTTTTATTTTTAACTCTTTATTTTTGCATTTCATAATTTACTCCTTTATACACTTTGGTACTCCTTCGGTTAAATTCGTTTATAAATTTATCGTTCATTGTCTTGCCCCTAAAAATCCATTGCTTTGCTTAATCGATTTTGTTGCTCTTGTTGATTTAAGCGCAAATAAATTGTTGTGGTGTTTATGCTGCTATGCCCCATAAGATCGGCAAGCAAAGATATATCTTTATCTCTTTTCAAAAACTCAATTGCAAAAAAATGTCTAAAACTGTGCGGATGCATAACTTTTGGATTGATATTATATTTTATTGCATAGTTTTGTAATTGTTGTGCAACCCCTCGTCTTGTAATTTGCTCGCCAAAACGATTTTCAAGCAAATAATCGTTTTCTTTTTTATCTTTGTAAAAATTAAATATTTCTTCCGTTCTCAAACTATCACAAAAATAAATTCGTCTTATTTTGCCTTTGGTTGGTATATCCGCATATCCTCGCACCAAATCTCCGTATTTTAGTTTTGTAACCTCATTCACTCGCACACCGGTTTTTCCTAAAATTAAAATTATATAATACCATTTCATATTGCCGTCTTGTTTTAAGCATTCAAGCAATTTGTTAAACTCTTCAAAACTAATTACGTTTTCAACGCTTGAGCGTGTTTGCACTTTGATTTTGCGCAATGCCAAATCGTGTTTCCCAATAAATTTAAGAAACTCATTCATTGCAGAAAGATAATGGTTTGCGCTATTGGCAATAAGTCTTTGTGTCAAACGCTTTTTCCACTCAATTAAATTTACTTTTGATATTTCGTCATAAATTGAAAAGTAATCTTTCAAATGGTGTATATAACATCTTATTGTATTTTCCGCAAGTTCTTTTTCGTACAAATACAACTCAAATTCTCTTATTAAATCTTGCATTTTTTACTCATTTTCCTCCAACATAATCTAACAAACTCTTTTTGCGCTTTTTTAGTGTTTTCACTTCCATTACATAAAACAATATTTTTTGCCAAATATTTATAATGTTTTTCGCACACTTTTTTCCCCACTAAAGGTTGTTGTCCGCAAAAATAGCAAAGTCCGTTTTCTTTCCAATATTCTCGATCTCCGCTACACTTTGCCCTATCGTGCCGTTTTTGTCTTATATAGCATTCATAACATTTTGTACCCCTTGTCGCAATTTCTTGACGGCATATTATACAAAACCCCTTTTCTTTTGCCTCTTGCCTTTTCTTTTTTTGATATTCTCTTTGGTACGCTTTTGCTTTCTCGCTACGGTTTTTATAAAGGCTTTTTTCGCTATAAAAAGTATCACAAATGCAATCTGGGAAAATGCAATTAAAACAATCGTGATTACACTTTACTTTCTTTGCCATATTCCCTCCCACTTGTATTCCTTTGCGTACGGATTGTGGTTGCAACTTACACAAGGCTCATTATGCCAACTTAAACACCCCTTTAATTTACACATTTTCATACAATACTTTACGCACTCATAACAATTACCCTCTTCTCTTTTTGTTAAATATTTAGCATCTCGCACTAATTTTTTACCACAAAACTTACAAATCATTTTTATTTACCTCTTAATCGTTATCATTCGCCAAAAGCATAATATCGCTCATTGTCATTGTGTTTATACCTTGCTCTTTGCAATCGGTTACAACGGCATCTATTAGCCTTGTCATTTCTTGCGTGTTGTATGTGCTAGAGCCGTAATAGGCTACTAATCTTGTATAGCCGTTTAACTTGCTCTCGCCAAGATCCACGCAAAACCAACCTAAACCATTTTTGCCCCACTTTGTTTTAAAGCAATCTACCGCCTCGTTTTTAATCGGTAAAACTTCAAATACTCCATAATCTTTAACATAACTTTTGTATACGTCCTCTTTACCGGTGTTTAGTTTTTTCGCTAACTCGTCCAATAACACCCACAAATAAGCGTTTTGCGACAAGCTGCGTTTTTTTCTAAACTCTTTAACCGTTATTGTTAAAGGCTTATCGTTTAAGCCGTCAAATTGCTTTAAAACGCTCTTTGGCGCATTAAAGGTAATTTCTATTGTATCGTCTAATAACAAGGCTATTTTAGGCTTTTTCTCTGCTCTAAACTCAATCACTTGCGTTGCCCTCTAATCATTCGATTGTAAGCAATAGCGCACATATTTAGAGCCTCTCGCTCGTCTTGTGATGCCAAACATTTGCACCCGTCCTCTTTGCACTCGCAATACATACAGTATGCCATTGATCCGCTTAAATCTTCGCCACTTTCTTTGCTATCTAAATATTTTGTAATATCTAATCTTTTTTGTCTTTCTTTGTTAGTCATAATTTACTCCTTGTTATATTTATCAAATTTTCCTCTTGCTATAAAACCAAAAATAAAGCCTATAATTGTGCTTGCTATGGCTAAAAGAATATATGTTAATTCGCTCATTCTTCCACCTCCACTAACTCGTTTGTAAACATAGCCAAACGCTAAATATTACCGCAACCACAACAAACACCGCCAACCTTATTAGTCTTGTAAGTTTCATAAGTCATTCTTCCACCTCCATACCGAATTGTTTTGCGAGTACTTTAACTGCCATTACGCTAAAATCACTTTCGTCATAGCCAAGCAACTCTAACTCTTGCAATAGTGCTTGTGCAAACTTCTCTGCCGTTTCCTTGCGTGCTTGTGCTATTTGCAATTCTCTTATTTCTTGGTTTAACAAATCTGTAAAGTCGGTTTTAAGTTTCTTTACTATCTTTTTTTCGTTAATAAGTTTTGGTTGTCCATTTACAGTTTCATATTCTTGTATGGTTTCAACAACAAGACCTAAATTTTCATACTCTTCCCTACTTAACACCACCTTATCTTTGCAATTTCGGTAGCATTTTTCATATAATGCTTGTGCTATCTCTTGTTTTTGCTCAAAATACAAGTGTAAACCCTTAGGATTGCCATTGTAGGAAACAATATCACTTGGTATATCTCTCGCCATTTCTTGACTTTCTTCAATCTCGTTCATTTTAGTTCTCAACCTCAAAAAAACCCACACACATTATGCCAGCCCACACCACTCCTTTCTTTCTTTCTTCGTTATATTCAAAATCAATATCTTTACTCATAAGATAACCTTTAACGGCTTTGTATAAATTATTATAAGTAAGACTTTTTATATCTGCCGTAAAACTTATCTTGCCTCTTCCAATATCCTTAAATGTTACTTTCATTGTCTTGCTCCTTATATTCAAGTTGGTCTACAATTTTTTTACACTGATTTTCTACATAGTCCAAAGTTCTTTCAACTCCACCCGTATCAACGTGAAAGGTTTTATAATAAAACA
>JAEIGA010011188.1_pt1 | contig 13625 bp, 28 predicted proteins | sample 9270691 | NCBI WGS metagenome assembly JAEIGA01 (sample SAMN17057246, study PRJNA624740) | gut metagenome | biome: biome; isolation source: fecal sample | host: Bos grunniens | place: China: Xizang | collected 2019
GCTCATTCCAATTGATTGCCGTAAGGCTCTTATTCTATCGCCAACAGTCATTTCAAAGTCTCCTTTCTTCAAGTGATAATCCAAGTATACATTCGTGGTGACAAAAATTCTACAAAAAATTGAAAATTAATTGTTGACAGATAGCCACGGTGGGTGTAGTCTTAGTGCATAACAAGTTGACCCGAACAGTTAAAAACTGAAAACATAGAAAACAAAGGGGGTGAAAAATTGGTTAACACAGAACTTCTGGAAGAGAGAATAATCCAGTCTGGCAAAACGAAGTCTTATCTCGCAGACAGGATCGGATGCACGATTCAGACCTTCCGTAATAAGTGCGTAGGCAACACCGAGTTCAAAGTCAGTGAAGTCAATGTCCTGTGTGACGAACTGTCTATCACAAGACTGACAGACAAAGAACGGATTTTTTTTGGCTGAAATGTAGGCAAATAGTCACGGAGAAAGATGGCATGGCAAAGCGAGATTATGAACTTCGACCGAATCGGTCACATCTGACATCGCTCATTTTCAATGAAGGTTTGTCAGAGAGCAGAGCAAACGGTCGAAAGCCACAGATGGCAACGGAGAGCCAAATCGAATATCTGGAGTTCTTGTCGAAGAAACTTGAAGATGCAGGAGTTCCGTATCCCAAACCGAATATCGAAAGTCTTGTGCATCCCTTCGGGAGCATCACGATTAACCCGAACAGGAGACTGGTAGCGAAGAAGAAAATCGCTTATCTCCAGACTCTGGCGAAGCAGAACGGAGTTGATCTCTCCGAGTGGGTAAGGCACACGCCGAAGAAGGAAGTATACAAGCCGTATTCGGCAGGAGCGGTAGCAATCAAGAGACTATCAGTCAGAAAGGGGTAGGCATGACACCACAGTGTTGGAGAGTACTTCATTACATGGAAGAGTGCGGATCAATCACGCCGATGGAAGCACTGAATCACACAGGGTGCTTCCGACTGGCAAGCAGGATATCAGACCTTCGCAAAGAAGGTTATGACATCAACAGAAAGATGGTCACCGTGCAGAACAAATTCGGTGAGAAATGCGTGGTAGCGAGTTACTCACTCGCAGGAAGGGGTTAGGAATGAAGGTAGTCAGAGAGGTTGAAAAGACCATCGGATGCGGTCTGGTACTGGTGGGGATGTGCGGAATGGATTCCCCGAACCTGCTTTATCCCGTGGCACTCATGGCGGCAGGACTGGCAATCGCAAGAATCGGCTTAAAGCCTGTCAAGGGACTGCATTTTTCGGAGTAATGGAAAAGGCACTAGCCGAGCCACCGACCAGTGCCATCCAGAGATTTAATAAAGAAACTATCTATAGGATAAGAAGGAGAACACGAAATGTCAAGAGAGATGACATCACTGGGAGCAGATAGGGTAGCAATCCCAGTCAGCAAGTTCCTTGAACTTCTGGAACTGGAAACCAGAGTCAAGATTATCCGTGAAGCGTTTGAGCGTGACAGATATCTCTGCGGAACGGATGTAGCAAAGATACTCAATCTGAAGGAAGGAGAAAAGAAAGATGATAAAGCTGAAATGGATATCGATTGAGAACTTTAAATGCTTCGCAGACACAAGAATCGACTTCGGCACGATTACAGAAGCATTCGGTCAGAACGCAGTCGGCAAGACATCCGTTTTCGATGCTTTCTGCTTCGCTCTTTTCGGGACTAACAGCAAAGGTGATGCAAAGTTCGATTACAAGCCGTTCGACAGGGATGGCAACCCTATCCACAATCTGGTAACCAGTGTCGAGTGTGGTCTGGAAGTAGACGGTAAGGACACCGTCCTTAAACGGACGATGAAAGAGAACTGGGTCAAGAAGAGAGGATCAGAACAGGCGGTCTTCCAAGGGAACGTGGGAAGCTACGAAGTAGACGGTTATCCTCGTTCCGAGAAGGAATTCAAGGAGATCGTGAACGGAATCATTGATGCGGACATCTTCAAGATTCTGACGAATCCGATTCACTTCGCGTCAATGCCGTGGAAACAGCAGAGAGAGATTCTGATGTCCATGTTGAACGGTGAGTCCGATGCCGAACTGGCAAAGACAATTGGCGGTTACGATAACCTCGTTCCCGAACTTGAGAAAGCACCTTCGGCAGATGCCATCCGTGAGAAGTACAGCAAGACTCTGAAGGAACTGAAAGCGACACAGAAGGAACTTCCTGTCCGCATCGATGAGGTTCATAAACAGATAACGGAAGTCGATGTCAAGGCTCTGGATGCCGAAAAGCAGAAACTGGAAGCGGACATCGCGGCGAAGGAAGCAGAGGTTCTGGAAGCGCACAAGGCAGAAGGGGAAGAAAGGGAACTGCGGAACAAGCTGTCCCAGATCGAGTCCGAAATGCGGCATGAGGTTGCTCTGGCAAACGCAAGCAACGCCACGAAAAGAGCAGAACTGACTACGGAACTGTCCAATGCGAGAAGCAGGATGCAGGAAATCATGTCATCTGCAATCCGCGAAAAGTCTTCCCTGTCGAGAAAACAGGAACAGTACAAACAGGCGGTTGAAGCTGTTGAGCATTTAAAGGTTCAGTACAAGACAGAAAAAACGAGGATGTTCGCCGCGAACATGTCTGAACTTTTCGTATCGGATAGGTGTCCGTCCTGCGGTCAGATGCTCCCGAAAGAAAGAATTGAGAGCGCAAGACTTGCGGAAAAGAAGCGTTTCGAAGAGCAGAGCAAGGCGTTTGAAGCAATCAAGAAGACCAAGCTTGAGATGCTTGCAGAAAACGGAAAAGCACAGGCTGAAATCCGTGACACGGTTGCCGCAGAAATCGAACAGATTAAGTCGGATATCGCTGATAAGGAACTTCTGGAAGAGTCCATTTCCAAACGCATCGCAGAACTGGAAAAGGAAATTGATAACCTTCCTGCCGATGTAACCACATCCGATTCCGACAAGTACAAGGCTCTGGCGGCTGAACTGGATAAGACTGCAAAACAGGCAAAGGAAGCCTATGAAAAGAGCAAAAATGCCTACGAATTGGAAGGTGAACTCCGTGGTCTGCGGAACGCATTGCAGGATATGCAGAGAATCTATTTGGCGGTGGAGCATAACAACGATCTCCGTGTCCGTATCGAACAGCTTACGGCAGAACAGCAAGATGTCTCACAGAAAATCATGGACTGCGAGAAGATGCTCTACCTTCTGGAATCCTTCACCAAGGACAAGATGGAGAGGATCTCTTCCGAAATCAACAGTCACTTTGATGGCGTGAACTTCCGACTTTTCGAGTTGCAGATAAACGGTGGTCTTAAAGAGACATGCGAATGCACAGTGGACGGTGTCCCTTACGCATCACTTAACAGCGGTCATCGCATCGTGGCAGGACTGAACATCATCAAAGCACTCCAGACGGTTTACGGACAGACTGCACCGATCTTCCTTGACAATGCGGAGTCCATCAACGAGTACAACATTCCCGACATGGGAGATACGCAGATGATCCTGCTGAAGGTAACCGATGACAAGGCACTGAAAGTAGAGGTGAAAGTATGATCCTGTCCGATACTGGAAAGGTCAAAATCGAAGGACGCATTGATGATGTCTACGCAGACCTTGCGATGCTCATTCAAGTCCTCGCAGAAATAACCGTAGAACAGGGATTCGATGCCCAGACGGTTGTACAGAACATCGTCCACATGTGCTGTGAAGGACTGGCAACGTTCCTCGATAAACAGCAGGAAGACGGAGAACTGGACGAGGAAGTCTTCGACAGGCTCTTCGAAGAAGCGATAAAAGGAGCAGAAATGCCCGAAGAATAAGGTAACTACCGCGCATCATCACAGCACACATAAACATAACATTTTCATGGAAAGCACTCTATCTGTTACTACTGCATCTTTATTTATAATCATATATCAACCAACGGTGGTGCGCGGTTCTTACATATAGGAAGGAGAACACATGGCGAACGAAGTATCAACAGCAGGAACATTCAGTTTGACACTGAATGACAAGCTTAACTCTATATCGGATGCGCTCCCTGCGGATTTCAACAAGGCACGTTTCGTGCAGAATGCTCTGGCACTTGTAAACGAGCATCCAGAACTGGGAAAGTACGGTGCGGCACAAATCATCGCAGGACTCATGAAGGGCGCGGTGCTTGGTTTGGATTTTTACGCGAAGGAATGTTACCTCATCCCTTACGGTAATCAGCTTAACTACCAGACGGATTACAAGGGCGCGATCAAACTGGCGAAGAAGTACTCCATCCGTCCTATAAAGGATATTGCCGCTTATGTGGTAAGAGAAGGGGACATCTTTGAGGTAGACAATAACGGTGGCAACCAGTCTTTCCAGTTCAAACCGAAGGTCTTCTCTAATGCTCCTGTAATCGGTGCATTTGCGTATGCACTCTTCGAAGATGAAGGTCTTTTGATAGACTTCATGTCATTGGAAGAACTGGAGAATACGCGAAGACACTCCAAAGCACGGAATTCGATGGCATGGTCGGATTTTACCAATAGCATGTACCAGAAAACCGTTCTGCGGAGACTGGTCAAGATGATCGGTCTGGAGATGAACACAGACCAGAGAAGAGTCTATGACGATGAAATGGCAATCGAGAATGATCCCAAAGCAATTGCCGATGCCGAGATAGCAGAACAGCAGAACTCCGTTGAGTTCGTTGAAAGCGAGGTGGAATGATGCAACACATCCTTAATATCGCATTTGACTTCGATGACAACAAGGTCAGACAAGTTGCAGAGCAGAAGGTTGAGGAAGATATGGATAACATCATAAAGAACATCATCCTCGATCAGATCGCCCCGCTCAAGTACTCACACTACGGAAACAAAGAAACAAGAAACTGGGATGCATTCAGCAACAGGATCAATGACGGAATCAAACAGTTTGCCGATGAACACAAGGATGAGATCATCGATAAGGCGGCAAAGATGCTCTGCGAATCCTATAAGCGCACAAAGGCGTGGAAGGAAAAGGCAGGAGACGCAACTATTTAATTAGGAAGCAACGGACATGGAAACACTTAAAGTCATCGGGACTGGCTCGTCTGGAAACAGCTATCTGCTTACGGTGAATGGAGAACAACTCCTGCTCGATCTGGGAGTAAGAGAGATGGACATCAAAAAGGCTCTTGACTTTGATATCCGCAATCTGAAGGGTGCAGTGGTGTCACATGAGCATTCCGACCATCGCAGAAGCGAAGAAAATATCAAACGCATGGGCATCCCTATCCTCGCACCATATCACGGTGGTATAGCCGCAAAAAACGCACGATTCGGCGGTTTTACTGTCCAGTCGTTCCCTGTTCCGCATGATGTGCTGAACTTCGGATTTTTCATCAAAAACGGTGACTTCCGCATGGTGTATCTGACGGACATGGAGTTCTGTAAGTACTCTTTCCAGAAGCAGAATCTGAACTGCATCCTAATCGAGTGTAACCACATTGACGAGCATCTGGATGCGTCAGAGCAGAAATATGAGCATGTAGTCCGTGGTCATGCATCGCTGACAGTGGTTAAGGAATTCCTCAAGGCAAACTGGACTGTACGCCTTCGGGATGTAATCCTATGCCACGCAAGCGCACTTGAAGATATCGACAGGATGATCCGAGAGGTGCAGGAAGTGGTCGGTGACGGTGTTCATGTCTCAATGGCAGAGAAAGGCAGGATTTATACGTTAAAGGATGGTGAGAAATGAAACACTACGGAGATATCACAAAGCTGTCTGGCTATGATCTTCCTGTTGTGGATGTGATAACTGGCGGCTCTCCGTGCCAAGACCTTTCGGTCGCGGGAAAAAGAGAAGGACTGGAAGGTGAACGGTCTGGACTCTTCATGGAGCAGATAAGAATAGTAAAGGAGATGAGAGAGCATGACAGATCAACTGGAAGGTCAGATGAGTTTGTTCGACCGAGATTCATGGTTTGGGAAAATGTCATCGGAGCATTCAGTAGCAACAAGGGGAGAGACTTCCAAACCGTCCTCACCGAAATCGTCAAAATCGTTGAACCAAATGCCCCCGATGTGCCTCTGCCTAGTAGGGGGGGGTACAACAAAGGGTGTATCTACTCCGAGGTGGGAAAATGGTCAATTGCTTGGCGAGTACATGACGCGCAGTTTTGGGGATGCACCCAGTACCTTGATGGAAGAATGCTCACAAGGGGAACGCCACAACGGCGTAAGCGTATCGCGCTTGTCGCAGATTTTAATGGACTCGCCGCCCCAGAAATACTATTTGAGCGCAAAGGCTTGCAATGGCATCCTGCGGAGAGCAGAGAAAAGGGGGAAGGAACTTCCAGAACAGCTTCGGAAAGCCTTGGAAAGGCAATCAGCTTTCAAGAACGAGCAGGAAAACCCGGGGGGGGGCAAAGGAATACTGATACAAAATGAACGTGTCGGTGCTTTGTCAACACTGAACAACCAAAGCGTGATGCTCTTGGACGATCAGGGGGGGCAATTCATGAGTGTATGCAAAGATGTAGTTCCCACGTTGAGAGCAAATAAGGGCGGTCATGAACCAATCATTTTGGAAGACAGTGGAAATGTCTGATTCAAAGCAAAATAACCGAAACGTAAAAATGCTTGTATTCGATCCGAGCAGAAGACACGGATATGAGTGTCTTGGGGATGTGTGTTGTACGGCAGAAGCGTTTTGGGGAACAGGGGGGGGCAACGTACCGTTGGTTTTGAGAAACGAAGAAATAAACAATGATGCTTATAGCATTGGCGAGAAAATGGGTCAGACATATGTGCATCACGAATGCGGAAATACGGTAGCACAGAGAGACTACAAACAACCGCAAAACGTGTTCAGCAATACAGACCCAATGGTGAGAAGGATGATGCCCCAAGAAGAGGAACGCCTTCAAGGATATCCAGACGGATGGACGGATATTGGGGAGTGGATTGATTCGAAAGGGAAGAGGCATAAAGAAGCCGATGCCCCAAGATACAAAGCCCTTGGCAACTCAATCTGCTTACCGTTTTGGCAATATCTTGCGAGAAAGATGTGCGCTCAATACGAACGCACGATAACAATCGGATCACTGTTTGACGGCATAGGCGGTTTTCCGCTCGTCTTTGAGAGATGCGGAGCAAAAGCTATTTGGGCATCTGAAATCGAAGAGTTCCCAATGGCAGTAACCAAGAAACACTTTCCAGAAGATACATATTAAGAAAGGAGCGTAAATGAGCGCAGAAAACAACGTAATTTTAATAGGTCGAATGACCAAGGACGCAGAGTTGCGGTACTCACAGGGAGAAAACAGCATTGCGGTAGCAAGCTTCACCATCGCAGTGAACCGTCCCAGACATGCAGAAGGACAGCAGAACGCAGACTTCATTTCCTGCACGGCATTCGGGAAGACGGCAGAGAACATCGAAAAGTTCTTTAAGAAGGGCAACAGGATCGCGGTCAGCGGTCGCATTCAGACGAACCGCTATGCCAACAAGGACGGCAACACCATTTTCTCCACACAGGTAGTGGTCGAAACATTTGCGTTCCTTGAATCCAAGGCTGAAAGACAGCAGGAAACGGCTGATGCTCCTGCCGAGCAGATTCAGAGCAAGGTCAGCATGCCGACAGGCGCAGAAGATTTCATGAGCATCCCCGACACTATCGGAGAGGAACTTCCGTTCAAGTGAGGCAGTTTGCCGAGATCAATGGCAACTGGGTAAATGCTGACAATGTCTGTGGTTATTGCTTCTACCACAAGGGGATGCTTACCGATGCGCTGATAAATACGCATGGATGCCTTACAAAGGCAGATGGCGAACGGTGTGGCAGGATGCTTCCATTTGAGATCAGACCTAATGACAGGAAGCGGATGCCAACTGGCGATGACTACAGACAGACGCTCAAGAAGAGGAAGAAACGAAAATGACTTTGACAAAAGAACAGACGGTCAATGCTCTTAAAAACCTTGGTTACGATGCAGAGGTATCCAGTGGGATTGTGGTCATTTATGTGGACACGGAAGACTACATAAAGAACAACAGGCACAAGAGATATGCCAATCTGATGAAGAATCTGGGATACTCGCAGTCATGGTCAGTGAAACCTTCCTCGCTTCGGAAAGGCGGTGCAGATGGTCATACAGACTGACACTCGACAACAGATGAGTAGAAAGCATCACCAAGTGAAGGAAAAGTGGTTTCTGGATAACGGTTATGAGGTGATCCACAGCAAGATGCTAGTAGGTGACTACCAGATCCCTTCTAACGGTTCTGTTGTGGTTGACTCCAAACAGCATTGCGGAGAATTGTACCAAGACCTTATCACAGACCACAAACGCTTCCGAGCAGAATGCGAGAACGCACAACGGTGGAACATAAAGCTTTATATCCTCATCGAAAATGAGCAAGGCTTTAAAGTGCCAAAGGACATTATCCGATGGAGAAATCCTCTGATGTATGCCTACTGGCAAGCCGTCAAGAAGGGTGTCAACCGAAAACCACCGACATCGAATCAGCAACTTCTGAAGATCATGCATACCATGACCAAGAAGTACGGCGTTGAGTTCGTCTTCTGCTCCACAGCCGAAGCGGGAGCAAAGATAGTCGAGTTACTCACGAAAGGGGCAACGAATGATAACAGTAAACGGTGACTGGGTCATCGATGTGGATGACCGCAACTATATCGTGTGCAGAAATAAGCCGAATCTGGACAAGGATAAAAATCCTGTCGTAAGGAAGGACGGAAACTACTCCTACGATGCCCTTGCATTCTTCGGGACTCTGCAAGGTGCTATCGAATTCATCATGAAGCAGAGCGCAACAGACAAGCTTATCACAACGAATACCGATCTGAAAGGTGCTATCAGCACGATTCGGGCAACACAGGAAGAGATTGCCGAAATCATCAAACAGGCAATTCCAGACGCAAAAACATATTTCGTATAAGGAAGGGGAAAACACGATGATCGAATGGATCGAAAAGGTGGCAAGAACAAGGAATCTGGCAGAAGGGTGCAATGTTACGGTTGCTCTGTCAAAGCATGGCGATAAGTACGCCACACAGATTTGCTTTTACAACGATTGTTTCCGCAGGATCACAAGCGGCAAGTACATCAAGGTCGGAACATCAAATGACCGTATCTATTTCGATGAATCGAGGAACGGTTACAAGCTTCAGAACTACGGCAACAAGGACTCCCAGAAGTCCGTCAGAGTAAACGCCACGCTGAAAGAATTCGTAGGTTCTTACACTCTCCAGTACGATGCTTATGAGAAGTGCTACTGCATCGTCAAGGGTAATAAGAAGGTGGATTGAGATGAGCGCGAAACGCATGTTTTCTATGCAGATTATCGACAGTGATCCTTTTCTGGATATGCCGTTATCAGCACAGGCGTTGTACTTCCATCTATCGATGAGAGCCGATGATGACGGATTCGTCAACAATCCGAAGAAGATTCAGCGGTATGTAAACGCTTCGGATGATGACTTAAAGCTGTTGATCGCAAAGCGGTTCATCCTTACCTTTGACTCTGGAGTAATCGTCATCAAGCACTGGCTCATCCACAATTACATCCAAAAGGATCGTTATCACGAAACGGTCTATACCGAAGAGAAGTCGATGCTTTCAGTGAAAGATAATAAAGCCTACACACTGTCTTCTTGCGCTCAAAATGTAGACAAACTGGATACAGAGAATAGACAAGTAGAGACTAAAGTAGTCGAGGTTAAGGAAGAGAAGAAGACTCCTGTCAAACGGTTTGTTCCACCTACGGTCGATGAAGTCAGAGCCTACTGCGAGGAACGCAAGAACAATGTCGATGCGGAATCCTTCGTTGACTTCTATTCTGCAAACGGATGGGTACAGGGAAAAGGGAAGCCGATAAAAGACTGGAAAGCTTGCGTGAGGACATGGGAACGTAACAGAAAAGGAGACGGAACGCAGAAGATAGACAGAAAAGTCGAGCGTGACAATGATCTCGACAAGCTGTTGTGAGGGTGAGTCATGTTAGGTGAATTCTTAATTGGTGAGGTAATCGAGAACGCAGAAAAGAACATCAAAGTAAACGATGGTGATTATATCGGCGATGATGGACTGGTCTACTGTGGAAAATGCCACACCAAAAAGCAGAAGAAAATCGTCTTCATGGGAGAAGAAAGGACAGTAATGTGCCTTTGCAAGTGTGGAGAAGAAAAGCGTGACGCTGACGCAGAGGAGCAGAAGAAGAAGGATCGTATGTTAGAAATCCAGACAATGCGGTCGGTCGGATTCCATGATTCAGAAATGCGGAAGTGGACTTTTGACATGGACGATGAAGCAAATCCGAAAGTATCTTCCATCGCTAGGAAGTTTGTAGAGAACTTCGACAAGATGTGCGAAAAGGGCAAGGGACTTATGTTTTACGGCGGTGTCGGGACTGGCAAGACTTTCATTTCAGCTTGCATCGCAAACGCACTGATCGACAAAGGCGTACCGTGTCTAGTTACAAACTTTTCAAGACTGGTTAACACAATCAACGGATTGTACGAAGGACGGCAGGAATACATCGACAGCTTATGCAACTACAAGTTACTGATTATCGATGACCTTGGTGCTGAACGTGACACAGAGTACATGGGCGAGATTGTACAGAGCATTATCGATGAGCGATACCGCTCGAAGCTTCCAGTCATCATAACTACGAATCTGACAGCGGAGAACATTAAGTATCCAGAGGACATTCGCAAGCAGAGGATCTATAGCAGGTTGTTCGAAATGTGCTATCTGGTCGAAGTCGAAGCCGTTGACAGAAGAAAGAAAAAGTACAAGGAAGAGCATGACGAGATTTCTTCTCTGTTAGGACTATGAGGAATGAATATGGTTAAAGAAAAAGGGAAATCCTTTGTCTTCTACGAAAGTTTTAGAACGGCAATTGATTTGATCGAAACAGATTCAGAGAAACTTGAGGCATACAAGGCGATTGTGGATTACGGACTAAACGGAGAAGATGTTGGGCATGTCGGCGTTGTCGGTGTTTTGATGGAAATGGTGAAGCCAAACATTGATGCCAATGTTCGCAAACGAGAGAGCGGTAGAAAAGGTGGAAGAGCAAGGAAGGAAGTGGCAACGGAAAAGTGAAGAAACACTTTATTGTTTATGAAAACTGGGCAGAGATGTTTCTGTATTTTTCAGACGATGTGGCAGGAAAGCTGATTAAAACACTTTGCAAATATAGCTTGACTGGCGAAGCAGAACCAGAAGATAAGGTCATCGGTGCGATATTTGCAATGATGAAGGTCAGCATGGACGAAAACAACGAGAAATACAGAAAGAAAGTTGAACGGTTGAATAGGAACAGGATTAATTCTGGAAAGCAAAACTTCGCAGACGAGGATCAAGAGGAAATCACTTATGAATATGCAGATTAAATCGTGTCCGTTTTGCGGTGGCAACGCAAGCATATGGCAGAAAAACTTCTATAACAAAACTAGGAAGGAATGGGCGTGGCTTGTTTTTGTGAAGTGCGACATGTGCCGTTCTACTGGAAAGATGTTTGTTGCAGATGACGAAGACGAACCGAGCAAAAATGACTGGGATACATACGAATGCAGACAGGCTGTGACTGCGTGGAATATGAGAAAGGAGAAAATATGCTGACATTTTTCAGATGTAAAGCAGAAATCGAGATTGAAGTACCGATGAGAGAGTTCGATAAGAACGGAGTCCTTCTGGACGAGAATCCAGAGAAGCAGAACCTCGCCGCAAGACTGGATATGGGCAAACAGTTCCGCAAGGCTCTGGAAGAAACGATGGGCAAGCGGTATGGAGAAGACACGATGTTCGATGTCCATGTAACTGACTGCGAGTTCATCCAGTATGACAGGAAGAGCGTTGAGAAGGAGAACGGATGATCGAATACGAAGAGCCTACCGAAAGACAGGTAGATTTTGCCACAACCATAGCAGAAACCGTGGGCAAGGATCTTCCAGAACATTATGACAAGTACTCATACGGTGAATTCATCAGTGAAAACATAGATGAGTTTTACAAAGTGCAGAACGAAATAAGATATGCCGATGGAATGGTGTTTCATCTTCATCACTCCTACGGTCTTGGGGAAGGTTTTTGTGGAGATTCGGAACTGAACGTGAATCCTATGACGGTATAAGGAGAACACATGAGCAAAATCAAATTTCGATATGTCGCACAGATCATCATCGAGGATGAAATCGAAAAGGATGAAGGAACACTTTCTCTGGAAGAGATTAAGAACCGAGTCCAGAACGGATTCATCGAGGATGCATTTCGGGAACTTATAACCGAAAACATGGAGAACCCGATCATCAAGATAGACAGGCAATTTGCCGATGTCTATGAGGTGGAAGAAGAACAAGAGCATACGATGGAAGAGTTCATGTACGGACAGGATCTAGGAAATCCAGAGAACGGAAGCTTATGAAAGGGATCATCATCGTGACGGTAACAATCATAGCAATTGTATCACTAGTATCACTAGTTATCACATATGCGGCACTGTCGGTGGCAAGCTACTGGGATGATATCGAGGAGAGAAATGAGCAAGCGAAAGTACAAGATAGGAAGACCGATACGGACTGTCGGTGACTTCGAGAAGACCGAAAACAGATTTTACATCGTCTTCTTCGGGAAGACATCCAAAACGATACACCGAGGATTCCTAGAATCATGGCAATACCACACGCTGAAGGTGTTCTGCGACAGGGGGAACGTCTATACGGCAGAAAGGATTGAGGATGTCTAGGTGCTGTTGTAACTGCGGTCATGATATCCGCAAAGCAATTAAAGTCGGTAACATCATTCGGGTTGCCAACTACTGTGAGATAGACGGTCACTGCATCGGATATGTCGAATGCATGGAAGGATGGTGTAGGCACTGGAAGAAGGAAAGGAAATGGGAGAATGAGCGATCTGATACACAGAGCGGAACTGTTTAACAAACTTGCAACCGTCCAGACACTGGGCGAAGCATTTGCGGTCATCCAGTCGATGGATACGGAAGAAGAATTGATTTCGCTGAAGGTGCTTACCATGTGGGAACGCAGTCAGACGAAGAACACAAACCCAGAGGACTTCCAAGGACATGAGAAGTTTATCCAGTTTATGAATGACAAGGACATTCAAAGCTTTGGAAGGTGGGAACACGCAAATGGGTACAACATAGCTTTGGTATCTCTCGCTTGCCAGATAGACGAGTGGAGAGAAGAGATGGAAGCAGAATGGAGAGCAAATGAAGGATCTGATAGACAGAGCGGCGGTTTTGCACGACATAGACGAACTTCTGGAATTGGAGAACAGCAACGACAACCATAAATTGAAGATGCTCCGTAAAGTTGTCAATGATGTCTTGCCATCCGCACAGCCCGAAGTCATACGTTGCGAGGATTGCAAGTATTCCGAGCATTGGTACAGAGACAAACAAAGATGTTTTTTGTGGGCAGAAGACGGCATTGACGTTTTTGAAGATGGCTTTTGCAACTATGCAGAAAGGCGAAATGATGAATGAATTAATAAACAGACTGGCGGTGCTAAAAGCACTTGATGAAATAGCGTGGGAAATCAAGGACGGTGACGGATTCCAGTACGAAAAGTGGGAAGAGTATTTTACGGAGTTGCCATCCGCACAGCCAAACTTGCAACCAACTTGCAACCAACTTGCAACTGATTGCA
>JAEIGA010011189.1_pt1 | contig 13623 bp, 20 predicted proteins | sample 9270691 | NCBI WGS metagenome assembly JAEIGA01 (sample SAMN17057246, study PRJNA624740) | gut metagenome | biome: biome; isolation source: fecal sample | host: Bos grunniens | place: China: Xizang | collected 2019
AAGATCTTCTGCCCGAACTGCTCGGCGGCGGCGACAGAGAACATCGCGGCCATGCTTCCTGCCACCTTCTTCGCTATCCCGTCGAGCTTCTGCCCCTCCTTTGCCGCATGCGTGCCCACCTCGCTGAGCTGAGCCTTCATCTTCTGTACGTCCCTGTTGAGCTGGGCGAGGTCAATGCCCGCCGTTATGTTCATTGGTCCCGATGTTTCTGCCATTGTCGTCTATGCTGTTATACTATTTCTCCTCTGATTATTGCCCTGAGCTTTTCCCTGTTGGCCGGATCGTCGGCATCCACAACCTCCTTGTCCTTCGGCGGCTCGTAGGTCGGCAGGACCGCCGAGTACATCATCAGGTTCTCATAGCTGAGCTCGTGGATGACATAGTCGAACGTGAGGTTGTAGGACTTGCATACGCCCGCCACTACTGCCCAGATGCTGTCGTTCGCTTCCTCTTCTTTTCTTCTTCGCCCACCTTCCTTGTCGGTCTTGTCAGATTTACCCCTTGGAGGAAAGTGGTAACTGCGAAAAAATCCCTCACCTCCAGCGAATGGATGAGGCCGACGATCATGTCGAAAACCTCTCCGGCCGTATATTCCTTGAGTATCCTTGCCGATATGTGGTCCTTCAGCTTCCTCCTCCTGCGGAACGGCCACCATCCCGGAGCCTTGTAATCCTGGTCTATTCCCTTTTCTCCCAGTATGAGGATGGCGCAGATGTCTCCGAGGAAACGGCAGTCCTTCGCATTCTTCAGGCATACATTGATGAGCTCGTCATCACTCTGCGGCTCGAACGACAGGTCCTCCGGAATCCTGCTGATGGCTTCCGACAAAAGAATCAGTGTACCGAGCGTCGGTCTCGACACCTGGTACACTTCATCACCGAGCCTCACCTCCTTCTTCCTCTGGAGGATGGCTCCCGCTACTTTCTGTTCAATAGTTTCCATTTCGGTGGTGTTTGTCGTGCCGAAGCGGGACTCGAACCCGCACCTTCCGGGCCACCTACCTTCACCCGGACGTTCTGCCGTTAAACCAGTCGGCTTGCCGCGTTTTCACCCGCGGCGGGGTCAATGCTATGACTGCGCGGTGTACTCCTTGCAGATCTCCTTGTCGTCGCCGTTCGGCTGGACTCCGCTGACGGTGAGGATGTCGAGAAGTCCCTGGTCCTCATCCCAGCCCTTGTTGACTGCAATGTTGCACTTTCCGAACTGGATGCCGATTGCCGCCGGATCTTCAGGAATCAGTCTCATCGCGTAGTCTCCGGTGACGATTCCGTTTACCGCCGGGAACTTCGGTGTGGAGCCCTTGGTACGGATGATGGATGTCTCGAGAGTGTAAGATGAAGGCATCTTCTTCGAGTCCACATCGTTTCCGCGGGCATTCTTGAGCTTCTTGGTCTCTCCCTCCTCGGTGTTGAGAGTGGTCGAGCCTTCAAGGAGGATGTCCGCCTCGATGGTGATGAGTCCCTCTACCGAATCCCACGCCCCTGTCGGAGGGGCCGCATTGGTTGCGAGGGGTACGAACTGGAGCGTCGGAGCTCCCCATGATGTACTTGCCATGTTTTATACCTTTTGAATGTTAATGAATCGAATAGTATCTGTAAGCCAGACGGATGACGACAAACGACTCGCGCCTCTCGTCGTTATGCTGCGACCTGATGGTGCCGTTCTGCGTGAACCTGTAGTCGGATCTGTCGGCGGTCCAGGAATCCACCATTCTCTGCCCGAGCGCTTCGATCTCCTCCAGCCTTGCGCTGTCCGGCACGAATGCCCCGTCATCGAACGGCGCGATCTGCGGGACAAAGACATTGATGGTCACGACACCGTCCTGCATCTGTCCCATCTCGCCGGTCGTGAATATGACCGATATGTCCTCCGCCTTCGAATCCCTCGGGCGGGAACCTTCACGGTAGATCTCGCCGCTGACGGACGCAGCAAGCTCGCTGTCCCGAATGAGCGCGATGATGTCGCCCACTATCTCTGACGCTGTCTTCTTCCTGATCATTTCCTGTTAACTGTTGCCTTGAACCCCAGCCTCTTGAGCAGTTTCGGTACCTGTTTCTCAGCAAGTCGTTGCGCGGAATCGGTGACATTCAGACCCATGTCATTCACATACATGGCGTAATTCATTCCGGCAACCACTATCAGGGCGAGGTGTGTGGGATACATCCGGGCCAGTCTCTCAGCATATTCCCGTCCCGTTGACGCACCTTCTCCACCTTCCTTGACCACCTCGAAGGATGAGCTGTCGATGATTCTCCCCCTGTCAGACACCACGTATCCGATTGAGCTGGTAAGATTACCGGTCTGATCGGTGTACTTGTGCTTGTCCCTCGCCTCATTCACGCACTGCTCCCCGATGTACATCAGCACCTGTATAGCCTGCTGTAGGCGGGCGTTGATGGCCTCGGTGACTGCCTTGCCGATGACGGCGTTTGAGAGAGACATCCCCATGGTTCACTCTGTTGTCAAATTATCAATCTTGTCTGGCATACCGCCGCGAGCTCTTCAATGCTGATCACCGGCGCCTCTGCCACAATCCTGTCGCCCCTGCACAGACGGATCTGCTCGCATTCCTCGTCCCATCTGCCCTCTATCAGTATCTCGTAGGAGGCCGTCTTGCTGGGCTCCCCCAAGGACTTTGACTGCAGACTCAGGTGGACGGGGCGGAACTGGCAGAGAACCGGACTGCCGTAGTCTACGGAAGAGGCAACAGGATGGCGGGTGACAGGATCTATCCCGCCTCCCGTCTTCCTGATGGCGCATATATGACCGTTTGCGATGATCATAATCTCGAACCCTTGTATCCGTAAGTCACTCCGGAACCGGAACCGTCCCCGGCTTCGCCATACTTCGCGTATATCGCCTCGGACTTCCTTCTGAACATATTGCGCTGATCCTCAGTAAGGGAGTATGACTGCCCTCCCTGAGATATCGAAGGCGCCGCGAGAAGGTATTGCATGACATCGGCGGTCGCGAGCTTATACTCAGCCGACGCCATTGTCTCTGATGAAACCTCATCAAGAATGTTCAGCCCTCTTGCGACGGCTATGCTCTCAAATGTCCTGGGCGGTATGGGAAAGGCGCTTGTCGCCGCGAGTGATTCCAGTACTGTCATGGCTTGACGGTTTTGATTACGCGTTTACCTGGTCCGCCTGAAGGACGAACACATTGGCTCCGTTGTCGATCACCGGAAGCACGAACGCCTGTCCCGAAGTGAACTCGGCGAGCGAAGGCTCGTTCATCGAGTACTGTGAGATGAGCACGTGTGATCCCGACTTGCTGTATGACACACCGGCAACCGGATTCGCCTCCTCGACGAGGTCAGAGTACACAAGGCGTCCCATGTTCTTGGCAGGGATACCCACGACGTTCGCCTCGGCAAACGGAGTGACAGTCTGCTTGGTGCCGTCAACCTTCTCCACCTGGAACTTAGACGAGATGTACTCGAATGTGGCGCCGAACTCGTCCTCGAGCGCGTCGAGCATTCTCTGTCTTGTAGGCACCACGAGCTGAGTGTTGGCTGTCACCACCTGGCCCATGAAGTTGGCCGCGAGCTTCTTTCCCTGTACGCTGTTGCGGAGGTAGTCGAAGTACTTCTTTGTGAGGATGACGTGACTGATGGTCTTGCCCTCGGCCTCGGCAGCGTCGAACATCTGACGGATGTCGTCCACCGGAGAAGCGTTGGCTACGCTGCTCCAAGCCGCTGTAGTGGTCTTGTAGAAGTGCTCGGCCTTGTAACCGAAGTCCACGCGGATAGCCACGCCTTCCTTGTCAGGATGGGCCACAGCCATCTGTCCTGTAGAGAGGCCCTCGAGGAACATGATCTCCTTGCGGATATCCATGCCCTTGATGCATCGTGTAGGGAGCTTGAGCAGCTTTGCGGCGATCTCCGCCTCCTTGCCGCCCACGCGCTGGAGGATCTGAAGCTCCTTGAGGTCCTTCTCACGGAGCTGATACTTGATGCCGAGCTTCGGGATCTCGCCCACCGCCTTGCCGAATGTGTCGCGCGACTTGAGCGGGAGGCTCGAGTCCATTGTCACGAGGTCGGCGGCAACGACTGATTCGTCATAGTCGGCCGATGTCCATGTGAGGTCGTTCGAATACTCCTCCGTGAGCATTGTCTTGTGGAGCAGCGGCTGCTCCTTCTCCTCACCGTTGATCTTTTCTGTAATCTTCTTGATAGTACCTGCCTGGAAGTACTTGTCAATGATCTGTGCGAATAATGATGTAGTTCTCATTTCTCAGTCCTCCTTTTAGCGGTACATAAACTGGATAAGCGGAAGACCTTCCGCGATTGCGTCGGTCACAGGGTAAGGGCTTGCAGCCGCATTCACCTGTCCGATGGTCATGATAGGCGCGAACGCCTTCTTTGCGAGCACATCTGTCTTGAGTACGCCTACATACTCCTGTCCGGACGTCGCGGCGGCATACGCCTCTCCGCTAACCGCGAGCGGAAGGTAGTCGCCGGTTGCCGTATCCTTCACGATGACGTGACCGGCCTTGATGACATCCCCGGCCCAGCCCTCCACATTGAGGCTTCTTCCGCCAACGAGGTCGCCGAGGTCCCTGATGATGACGATTGACGACTTGCCTGCGTCAACGCCCCAATCGGTCTTGTTAAGATTCACTTCTGCCATGATCTGTTAGAATTAAGAGTTAAAAACCTAATTTCCCGAGCACATCGTCCACCTCCTTGTCCGACGCGGCCTTCACTTTCGTGTTCTTGCCGTTCGTCATAGGCGGTTTGAACGAAGCGCCCGAAGCCTTGTTTTCGCTCACAAGACCTTCAACCTCCTCTCCCACCTCGCTGAGTAAGGTGTCAAACTCCTCGTCACTCAGGCTGTCATAGCTCGTGCGGCCGTAGGCCTTCTTCTGAGTTTCAGTGAGTCCTTCAAGGATCTTGTCGAATCTCTGCTTGCGTCCTTCGGTGACCTTCCCCTTCTTGAGTGCGTTGATCTCGTCCTGCATAGCCTTGTTGCTCGCGATCAGAGCCTTCGCCCATTCCGGGGCATCATCCTCCTTGTCGAGTCCGTCTTTTGAGTCTTCGTCCTCATCCATGACTTTCTTTCCGTTCTTGATTCCATGCTTCTTCTCGTAATTCGAGATGGCGGTGTTCGCAGCCTCGGTGGCGCGACTGTCGCCGTACATGTTCAGAACATCCGAGAACGACACCCCCTCCACTGCGGTTGCGACATCCTCCTCGCTTGTCGTAGTCTTGGCCAGCTTATCGGCAATCCTACCTAAGATTTTTGCATCGACCCCCTCAAATTTGGCTTTCAATGCTTCTAAGATTTTACCTTTCATTTCCTTATGGGTTTACACATTGGCAAAAATATACAAAAACATCGCAAAGTGCTTACCATATAAGCATTAAGTTATAAACTATTTAATCTTGCAATAAAGCGAAAACTTTAAAATATTTTGGCAAAAATGTTGTTATATTAAAATATATGCGTATCTTTGCAACGTAATATTAAAATAAACACTTTAAGGATTATGAAAACACGTTACGAAAAACACCACGATCAGCATGTCATGTGGACTGTCGAGTTCTACTTCAAGCAAGCGACTGGCCTAAAGAGCATTGAAATCAAGTACATCAAGACCAAGGAGGAGGCGATCGCGCAGCTCGAGGCTCTTGTGGCCGAGCACAGGGATGAGGCCGACCTGGAGATCTGTTGCATCAACAAGATCACGACACAGATCTATTGGAGATGTGAAAAATAGGGAGGGCAAGGAAATGAGAAACTACAACAGGGAAATACTCGTCGAGGTCTTCTATGATCTGGCGAAGGATTGCGAAAGGGTAGAGTCCGGCGACAAGACTCAGATGGTGATCATCTACGAGAATGACGATGACTCCATGTTCTACGCTGTGATGAACGGAAACCCTAATCAGGTGTCCGGCACGGATATCCATGATGTGCTGCCGACGGGTTCGCTGGCAGGGGTCAGAAGGTTTCCTGACATCGACGCGGCGCAGAGGTATTACAGCCGGAGATCCTCTGTCATGAACGGTGACGGCGACATCTTCCTGGGCCGCATCATCGAGGTCTCGGAATACAAGCAGATCCTCAAGGAGTATTATCTGAAGCGCAGGAATGAACTGAAGGAGATTCTGGGCTATGATAACGATTAACTTTAAGACACTTCAAGATATGAATCTGATAAAAATAAGATTTTACTACAACGAGGAAAGGACCCGTTGTGTCGAGGTTCAGGAATTTGAAAGCCGGTCCCACGTCACAGTGCTCACATGGGCTATGGAAAACGGCCTTGTCGCCGACTTCACTCCGCTGGTGAGTTACGATACCAGGAAGAGGGGAAAGGCGGCGGCAAGGTGGGCATACCGCAGATATGTGCAATCCAATACAGCGGAGGTGGTATGAGCAGGATAAGCGTATCGCAGGCCATCGAGGTCAAGTTCCACGAGACAGGGGAGAGCGTGCATTTCGGAAGCCTCGCCGCCATATTCGAGGTGTACACTCCCGCTGAGGTTGGTTGCACATTGAGGACCTTGTACGGAAAACTGAAAAAAGAGGGCGGTTATGCAACAAACCGCTGTTTTATTCGTAAATATAATATAAACAGGCTTAGACGCCGTTAACGTTTTATGGTTATGGAAAACAGGTATAAATTAGGCCAAGATGAACTGAGTTATATGTATGAGTCGGCGCAATCCCGCATGGCGGCTCATCCTGATTTTGCGAAAAGGTGCAAAAAGGCGGTTGCGGATTGCACCCACTTTGATAATGAGCAGGACGCCTTGCAAGCGGCAATCAAACCCGCAAGGGAAGGGGAATTTGACTATTACTGTCAAATATGGGCCAAAATAGAGAAAGACGAAGAGTTTTACCGCATCTCAGACTATTGGATAGTTACCGGCGATGTGCAGATACAGCAGGCCGCCGAATACATAGGAATGGCTCTTGTGTATGACAATGCAAGGCTGCAACGCATCTCTCAAGAGAAAGCGTAAATGATAATGCGTCATAGGTTTAAGGCTTCATGTTCTATGAAGCCTTTTCTTATGTCTTCTTAACGGCGATTATCGATCTGTTCCATATAACCATATAGTTAGGACCGTCGCAATACATGCCATCATAACCTAAAGCGCAGGCATAGGTATTTGGATTCATTCCAAACTTCGCTTTCTCGGCAGTACTTAATTTCCGATACTGATCTATCAGGTCACTTTGCTCAATGATCTTTGGAACCCTCGTGAATGTCATCTCAGATATTGTATGCCTGCCATGACCGTAGCTTATGCTGCTGTTGTATGCCGACCGCTTGTTGCTTGCGTTCAGCGGATTCAATCTGCTTCCATCCCAAGCTGCCGTAGCGACATACATGCCATCACCGTAGACGCGGCCACCTGGGCCGTTGAGCTCCAGCTTGTCCGCCTTCCAAAGCTGAGAGGCGAACTCCTGGCTCGTCATATCCGTGCCCTTGTATGTCGCTGATCTGGTCTTGAATGACTTGAGTGTGGCAACCCTGGACACCATTTCATTCCACTCGATCTTCCTATTCACCTTTCGGATCTGCTCTGTCAGTGCATCCTTGATGATATCCTTATGAGTGTAGGTGATGGTAGGACTTGTCAGCTCGAAATTCAGCTTGTTGCGCAGGTGCGCCAGATCGGCCTTGTCAAGTGAGGCATAGCTGTACTTCTTCATCCATTTGTCCATGACTCCACGCAGCTCATCGTTGGCCTTCACCACGTCATTCATCGAATACTTCTTGGCCGCCGCGATTCCGTTGTCTATATACTCAAGAGAACTGAGCTGCTTGCCGATTCCCTTGAGGGCCTTCGCCGATGCGAGTATCGCCTCCATGTCGCCTCCCCTGAGGGCCTTCTCGAGCTGCCATGTAGGGACGTCGGAGATGCCGGACATGATGCCGAGCACGCTCTCGCCGTACTTCCTCGTCGCCTTCCTGTCGTGCCACTCCTTGCGGATGGCCTCCTTCTGCTCGTCCGTCTTGAACTTCTGCTTGCCCTTAGGCCGGTACCTGTCATAGATTGACAACCCCTTGTCGATGTCGCCGTCCTTGAAGTTGTCGAGCACCCAATACGGCTTGCTTGCGCTTCCGGCTATCCTGTCGCGGTTCTTCCTCACATACTCGTCGAATGCCTTCGGGGTCTTCTCCACCTTGTTCTCGGAGCCCCTGTCCACCCCGTCCAGGTCACGGAACAGCTCGTCCTCGGTCTTGAGCACCGAGGTAGGGTAGCACCGGCACAGCGGATGCCATCCGGTGAACTTGAACGTCTTCGGGTACAGTCCCTGCAGATCATCGCAGATGTCGGTGAACGGGACGCCGTTGATCGTGTGGTTCTTCGAGAGGTTTATCCTGATGCCCACCACGAAGTCGAGCTGATTCCATCTGATGTGATCCGCCGACCTGTAGGCGATGTTTGTCTCCGTCGCGGCGAGCCTCCTGGCGTTCTTGTATGACGAGCGGTACACTCCGCGCCCCGGATGATACGCCTTTGCAGCCTTGCTCAGCACCAGGTTGCCGTGCTTGTCGCGAACCCTCCTGAACAGCTTGTTCGGCTCCCTCAGATATCCCCTCAGGTCCCTGCTCATCTGGTCTGCCGACCTTCCTTCACCCAGCCCGAGATCCAGTCCGAGCTCTATCTCCTGCTTGAACTGGTCGGTATATCTCCACACCCTGTCGGAAAGGTTCAGGCCTTCAGTCTCGCCCCTCACTTCCTCCCTGCGCCTGATGAACTGCTCCCTTGCGTCGTTGTTGTTCTTGTAGTAGCGTTCCAGGACCTCCTTCGGCATCGTCTCCCTGTACGGTCCGAGAAGCCTCTCCGTAAGCTCGTCGTTCTTCTCGTTGGCGAGGTCCCACTCCGCGCGGCATCCGTTCTCCACCACACCCACGACCTGGTTGTGCAACTGCTTGAGCATCGCGTTCACGCGGTCCCTCGTCATCGGGTAGTCCGAAAACGCGAACACCTTGTCCGGATTGAATCCCCTGACGATGGCACCTATGCTGGCCGCCTCGGTGACGGCCGCCGCATAGATGTCGTCAATCTTCTTCGTGATCTCGTTCACGCGCTGCTCGTGCAGAAGGTCGTATTTGCTCTTCTTTGCCATCTTCCTGCCGTTTTCTCGTCCCGGAGACACAACTACATGCCGAGGGCGTCAATGGCGCCTTCCTCGGCGATTCTCAAGAGCTCCGCATCCACATCGTCGACATAGTCGAGCCTCTCTATTGCGGTGCGCTGGGAAATGAGCTGCTTGCCTCCGGCGAGCGTGGACATCTTGTTGATCTCCTCCATCTCGTCGTTGATCGCGTAAGGCGTGATGACATTCTCCACCTCGAGCTGGTCTATGACGCCGGCCCATTCCGGCCTCATCTGCTTGAGGAACGCCTTGACCACATTGACCTCCCTGTCGAAGAACTCGAGCCATCTTCCGCTCTCGTCCTTGACCTTGAGCTGGGCGTCTATGAACATCTGCTTCCTCGCCTCGCCGGACATCGGCGTGGTCTTCATGCTCTCATACGACCAGTCAGGGAGCTGGAGCTGCGTGAAGAACATCTGACGGAGCTCGCCGACATAGTACTTGAGGTTCTCTATGGCGGCAGGCCATGTGATGTACTCCAGGCGTGCGCTTGACGGGAGTTGCATCACGTCCTTGGCCGCCTTGTCCACATCGGGAGAGTCGCCGAACTGTACGGCGTCATCAGCGAAGCATGCGATTATCGGCCTCGAGTTCTCGCGCAGGTAGTTTCCGTTGCGGCTGAGCGCCCACTCGATCTCGTTGACAAGCGGCGTCGTGCCGTCCCATACAGGCGTAGGGCGCCAGATATAGATGGCGGGAATCTTGCCGATGTTGATCTCCTCGTCCACATCCACGTCCCATCCCTCGGCGTTGTTCCACCTGATGTGCCTCTCGGCGGTGAATGCGTCGAAGTAGGTGACGTCCGCACCCGCCCTGTTCCTCGTGTACTCCACGCTCATCGCCACCATGTCTCCGTATTCATCGAAGAGAGGGTACAGCTTGTCACCGAGCATCGGCGAGAAGTTGAGCGCACGCATCTTGAGCTTGGACGGGAACCCGTAGACGGCGTTGTCCTGCTGGGTGCCGTACCACATGGTCATCACCTCGCATCCGGCGAACAGCATGCGGCCCCTCTCTATGTTGAGAGAGTCGATGCGGCAGCGCTGGAAGATGGCCTCCAGAGCCTCGGCCACCTCCTGCTGCGTGGCGTCGTCGGCCTTGGTCTTGTACACTCGCTTGACGGGGATGCCGAAGCAGAGCTCGGTGGTTCGCTTGACTGCAAGGCGCTGGTAGTCGACGGCCACCCTTGTCACCTGAGTGACGAGGTTGCCTTCCCCGATGATGTCAGGGTATCTCGCCTTGTCCATCACCTCGTGCAATTCGGGGTCATACTCCCTCCTGAGGGCCGCCCATGACGGCACGTCTATTGACTTCTGCTTCAGCTCGGCGATTTTCTGCTCGGTCGCCATGTCCGATGAAAGGATATCCTTGATGTCCATTATGCTGTTTTTATTGGTTAAACTATCTGTGTGCGAGCCTTGCGAGCTTCTTCAGGTCGACAGGCTTCTTCATTCCTCCGAGGATCTCGCTGATGACGACATATCTCACCGCGTCGATGGCGTGGTTGAATGCGTCGATAGGCTGGTTCAGCCACTTTCCTTCCTTGTCCTGCGCAAAGGTGTAGTTGCGGAACTCCTTCTGCACGTTGCTCGAGCGCCTCGTTATCTTGATCTTGAACTCCTGCATCTTCGTGATGCCCGCCTCGACGGACCCCTTGAACTTCTGGACCGGATGGACGTTGATGCCGGCCCTGTACACCTCCTGCACGAGCCTCGGGTCAGCGGACTCCGATATCACCTTGAGCGGGTCCTGCGCCTTGAGCTCACGTATGATGTCGCTTGTGAGCATCTCGGTGCGGTAGCACTTCTCGTCGATGTAGAGTGTGTCGTCCAGCAGTCCCACCTCCACGATGGCCGTAGGGTCGTTGGTGTAGCCGAGGTCCATTCCCAGCCACCTCTTCTTCACATGCTCAGGGATGTGGTCGATCTCCTCGAAGGACTTGAATATGAGTCCCTCGACCACAGCCTGGAGTCCGAGTCCGTAGATCCTCCAGAGCGATTCGTTCTTCTCCCTGAGGCTCTCGATCTCTTCCACGATGGACCGCTCGAGGAACACGTTGTCCTTGTAGGTCGTGATGAAGTGATACGTCCTCGGGTCCCTGTTCACCGAACAGAGCCAGTGGTCGTCGGAGAAGGAAGGGTTGTAGTCGATGATGGCGAAGCGCGTCGTACGCATCTTGAGCTGCTGCCATTCGATGTACAGGAGCTCGTTGGCCTCGTTGCAATAGAGGATGTCCCTCTTTCTTCCTCGGATCTTCTGCTCGGAGTCCGTGGAGAAGAACTCGACCCACGACCCGTTGCCGAACATGTAGGTCATCTCCGACTTGTTCAGCGCCCTCTCGTCAAAGATCTTCATCTTTATCAGGATCTCCTTGAAGTCGATGAACACGGAACCCTTGAGGGACGGGAGCGTCTTTCGCACGATGCTCAGCCTTGTCCCCGGATGTATGAGGCAGTAGCGGATGAGCCAGATCAGGGTGTTGTAGGTCTTGCCGGAACGCGACGAGCCCTGCTCGGATATCGTCGTGTAGCCGGCCGCCACCGCCTTGTCAATCTCGGTGAATACCCTTGTCGTCTGGATCTTTGCCATAGTGCGCTATTCCGTTTCGGCTGCAATGCCGTCGTCGGCGTCCTCCGTCCTGTCCACCTGGGCGGCGGCGGTCACCACCTCTATCACCAGAGGCTCGGTCTTGATCTCCTTGCCCTTGCTGGTTATGTCGATGCTGCTCTGGTTCAGCTTCTCCCTTTCCTCGTCGGTCGCCATCAGCTTGAACGCCGCGATCTGTAGCGTCGCGTTGTCGCTCGCGAGCCACTTGTTTATCTGGAAACCCTTGGCCTTGGCCTTGTTGGCGTCGAGCGCCTCCTTTATTTCGGTTGACTCGTTTAACTTGTGATGGACCGCCTTCGTCTTCCGGCAACCGTAGTAGTAGCCGAATATGTGGTCGAAGAACACCAGCTTGTGCTTTTCTATGATCGCGACCATCTCCCTGATCATCTTCTTCTTCTCCCGCTCCGAAAGCGGCCTGAACTCTCCCTGTGCCATAATTACCTCCTTCTCGTGCATTTATAGTCCCTTTCCGTCAGTTCCGCGTACAGAAGGTCCAGCTCCATGTCATTCCCGCACTCCACTTCCAGGATGAACCTTTCCTCTTCGTCATCCTTTCCCTTGGGCTCCTCCTTCGGCTCCTCGCGCCCCGGCTCGGCCCATTCCATTTCCTTTCCCCATTCCTTGAGCTCCTCCGCATCCCACTCGCTCGACAGGAGGTCCCAGTCGTCATCGCCGAACTGTATGTTATGCTTCATGACGTACGCCCTTATCTTCTCCGACGGAAGATCCTCCGGAAGGATGACGGACGGTATCGTCTTCCATCTGAGCTCCCGGCACACCCTCAGCCTCATGTTGCCTCCGATCACGACATATCCGTCGCCGAAAGGGTAGAGCACCACCGGATTGTACCGCATGAACTCGGGATCTTCGGAAACGGAACGCTTCAGGTCCCTGTACCTGCTGTCGCGTATGAACCTCGGATTCCTCGGAACGCCCGGTATCTGTCCGTCATTGAGGCTTATCCTCGCTGTCTCTATGTCTATTATCTCTGCCATCCTATTTGCCTTTCAGAGCCTCCTTGCGCTCCCCGTTGATGAATGATTCGGTGTATATCAGCCCGTTCTTACAGCAGAACTCCTTGACGGCCTTTCCGCCGCCGTATATGAGCATGTTGGGCGTGTCGCATCCGGATATCCTTCGCGCGATGTCCACCTCCATCTTGGTGTATTCGAGCCTGTCGGAATAGCCCCTCGTGCAGAACGCGTTGTATCCTTCCGGGATGCCGAGCTGGTTGTATCCGTAGAACTTGCTCGCCACATTGAGGTCGACGTAAACCCTTATGCCCTTCTCCTGTAGCCAGCGCGATATCCAGCGCTTCTTGTATATCATGTGAAGCCCGTAGGCTACCGGCGTGGTCTCGTACAGCGAGAGGTTCGGCTCCACGATGACCTTGCATCCGCTGTTCACCAGCTTGCTCGGGTCCTTCCATATCGCCTCGAAGCGGTAGTCGTCCACGTAGAAGTGGTAGGTCTGCACGTCGGTCCTGAGCCTCGAGTCCGCTCCCCATGGGGCGAACGGCACCACCAGACCCGGCAGCGCCTGCATGCTCTTCAGCAGGACGGGGATCTCGAAGTCGTTGTCGTAGTTGAATATCCTGTCGTCGAGGATCATGTCGGAGAATGACGGAGCGCCGTCCGAGGATTCGGGGACGGAAGACGGCGAAGGATCTCTGCCCACGCTGTCGGCAGGTCCGGACTTGACTGCAACGGAGGCGGGACTGCCGCCCTCCTCGTCATCCTCGTAGTCCTCGTCATCGCCCCAGTCTTCCTGGACGCCCCACTCGGTCATTTCCGCCGCATCCCATTCCTCCTCGATCATCTCCCAGTTGAACTCTCCCGCGGTCACGTTGTCCTTCGAAGCATAGGCCCTCAGCTTCCTGTCGGAAGTC
>JAEIGA010011190.1_pt1 | contig 13622 bp, 8 predicted proteins | sample 9270691 | NCBI WGS metagenome assembly JAEIGA01 (sample SAMN17057246, study PRJNA624740) | gut metagenome | biome: biome; isolation source: fecal sample | host: Bos grunniens | place: China: Xizang | collected 2019
GAAACGGGTATCTCGTTTGAAAGCTCTGTAGCTAAGTATGCAAGATTTTCAATCGCTTCATCAGCATGACCTGGAAGAACTAATATCCGCACAAAAAGTTTGGTGTTTTCATACGCCCACTTCACGGCCTTGCGTGAAAACTCCACATAATCGGATGCGTTACTCGCCTTAAGCGCAGTCTCATTTTTTGAGTACCTCAAATCAAACAACGCATAATCACAAAGATCCTTATACTCCTGAAGAGTTTCGACTCGCTCATATCCGGAAGAATTCCAGATTGTCGGCAGTTTAATCCCTGATGACACCAAAGGATGTAGCGCTGCGCGAATATTCTCCAGATACGGCGTGGGTGAAACCAAGTTCCAATTTTCGCATTTATCTTTCACGGCCAATTCTCTAAAAATCTCAGTTAATTCGCCGTCTGTCTTATCTTCCCCTTCACCGAGCCAACTCCAAGGAGAATTTTGACAATAAATGCATTTCATCGTGCAGCGCGAAAAAAATACGCACCCCGACCCATGTTCACCCACGAGCGGCGGCTCTTCACCGAAATGCGGTCCCCACCGAAACACTCTCACCGAAGAAGATGCCTGACAATACCCACGCTCTCCGGTTCTGCGCCGCGCATTACACATGCGCGGACAAAGCTTACATGCGGCATTATTACCGGAAGTTGTTTTTTGAGACGGATTCATATCGACGAAAACCGCCACCGTATAGCTCCGGCACAGCCGGAGCTAATGCAGACGAAAATTAGAACGAAAGGCTCACCTGGAAGCCACCCCAGACGAGATCGTCTTTATAATCCCATCCATCATCATCGTAGGCACCGCGGATGGATCCGTTCAAAAGCGAGGTGTATGCCAAAACTCCACCAACTGAGATGTTATCATTAAGCGCCCAAGAAAGTGTTGCTTTGATGGTAGTGCCGCCGATACCGTCTCTGTTGCCATTTTCAAATCCGGAATCATAATCATCTCCGTCCTCGATTTCATAATAATTCCTACCAACGCCATATAGATAATCAAGGTATTTCCCAGAGCCGAAATTCACGTTCCAGTCAAGTTCAAGTTCAAGGGATTGTCCTATCGGCATCTCTTCAACGAGCGAAAAAGTCTTATTCAATCCAGCCTCATAGTGAGTACCATCCCAGCAACGATACATACGGCTGACTTGTCCATAAACATTGACGAGAGGGTTATGGAAAGTGGCCTTAACATAAATTTCGCATGTCGAAGGATAATTCTCTTTTTCCTCGCTCTTTACCAAACACGTAAACCACTCATGGCCGACTTCAAGTTCCAAATCCATAGTCTCTTCTTCATTCGACCAAATAGTGGATCCGAGATGGATGTTATAATCGGTCTCATTCCATTCTCCGCGCATTTCGCTGCGACGGCGGTTCGTAAGGTCGTAATTCTGCCAGACATAAAATCCTGCCCAGAGACTATCAGTGAAATACCAATCCGCCCACACACATGGTTGAGCGACAGGACGGTCATTCATAATCTGGTTTCGATAAACATACGACGTAAAAATATCAAGATCAAATCCGGCTTCCAACGGAAAGTCCTTTTCTTCTTCAAGTACTTCTCCCTCGACCTTTGAATCGGCTTGGTTATTCTCAGGAAGGCCGGAATCCGCGAAAGCGAACCCAACGCACGATGCAACGAGAGCTGCAACCATTAGTTTCTTCATTTCTGAATTTCCTTGTTTTGTTTTACCGTCCCGGATCTGTAACAAGCCACCGCGGCTATCCCTGGACCCGAAAAACACTCATATTATACCAATCACCTACCGCAATAGTCAACGAAACTCTTTTTTTTACCCAAAAATATAGCTAAGTGCGATGAATCGCCATCCTTAAGCGCGAGGGTGCGCCTTAAAAAATTCATCTTTCAACCGTTCAATCGACACATGCGTATAAATCTGAGTCGTCGAGAGGTTTTGATGCCCTAACATTTCTTGCACACTTCTCAAGTCCGCACCTGCATCCAGCAAATGCGTCGCGAAGCTGTGCCTGAGTTTATGTGGCGTAATCAATGTCGAAAGTCCGGCCATAGCCAAATATCGCTTCATCGCGCGCTCCATAACTCGTGGCGAAACAGCTCCTCCACGCGAGGCCATAAAACATGTCGCGCTGTCGACACTAGAGCCTGGACGTTTTTTTTCTCCAAGCGTCCGCAACGCCTTCAATGATCTAATCGCCCTCTTGCCGAAAACCACCATCCGATCACGATCACCCTTGCCGCGAACAATCGCCGTCATCGTTTCCCACCGGATCTCACCCCACTTAAGTTGCGCCATTTCGCTTATGCGGCAGCCGGTAGAATAAAGCGCCTCGAAAAAAGCCTGGTCGCGAAGAGCTTCATACTCTCCGATTAATTTATCATGCGCCGCCTTTTTGATTTGCGAAAGAAAATTTTCAATATCATCAACGCTCATGGTTTTGGGGAGCACCTTGGGCTTTGACGGCCCTTTCAGCACAGAAAACGGATTATTGCTGACGATCCCCTTTATTTCCATGTGCTTAAAAAACATCCTCATTGATGATAATTTACGGCGAATAGTAGTAGCCTTCGCACCTTTACCGGCAATCTCGACTATAAACCCCCTGGCATCCGCATCGCCGACATCTTCCCAAGGATAAGTTTTTAGCTCAGGATCTTTCCACTTCCAAACAATAAACTGCGCAATATCCGATAAATACCCGTCAACGGTATTCTCGGATACGCCCTGCACTCCCGATAATTCTGCCATGAACGATGAGAGAGCAAAATCTGAGAACGACTTATTTTTTCTTGGCACGTATCTTCCTCGGAGTCTTATTTTTGTCAACTCCATCGATCACTTCAGCGCTCTTTTCGCGGCTCGATGGAATATCGCGAAGACCGAGAACATCGATATTTTCTTCAAATGTCGGTATTTGATCTTTATATGCCACCGCTACCCGGCGAAGCGCCATCACCTGACGAGGACTCAAACTGTGGCGACGGGCGTATTGGTCTGCAAGGCTCTTGACAAAGCCCTCATCATCATAAACCTTTTTGCCATTCTTTGAAGGTTCACGCCACTGGGTGACAGTCTTCATCAACTTAAGCAACCCTGGAACCGCGGGATCAGTTTGGCGAGCATCGAAACCTTCTGGCACATAGGTTGAAAGTTTTTCGCGAATTTCATCACCATCAGCAAGCGCACGTGCGTTTTCGCCGACTGCTCGCGCGAGAATACTAAACTGTTTCTTCGACAGTCCCCGCCCCCGTTCAACCTGTTCGCGCAAACTCTTAAGAAAAGGATTTTTCATCATCCCGCCGATGCGGTCCATCGTCTCAAAGCAATACAAAACCAACTGGGGATCGGCCTTCTCAACCACTGGCACGGCATTAGCGAAAATAATGTTCGCAGCTCGCAACCTATCCTCGGCATCGCTTATTTGAGACGCGTATGCGCCCACCATTCTCACCAGATACTCTAATTGGCGAGCTGACATGGATTTTTGGGCATCAAACTGTTCTTTTAGACTGTCTACAAAAACCTTGTCGTCGTACACACGCTTGCCAATTACGCGAGGCTCATTCCATTCTGAAACCTCGGACAACATGGAAAACAAACACTCGAACTTCTCTCTATTCGGCGGAGGATCTTCTGCCTTATGGAGATCTTCGACGAATTTCTCATAAAAGGCGCTCAGCATCGTATCCATCGACACAGAGCCCTCCTCAATTTTATCGAGCTCAGACTCCATCTGTGCGGTATAGCCTACATTGAAAAGCGAGTCGAGTTTTTTAACGAGCCAATCGCACACCAAAATACCGCGCTCCACGGGAATGAGCTTGCGCTTTTCATTTACCGCATACTCTCTGGCCTTAAGAGTTTCAATGGTGGCGGCATACGTTGAAGGACGCCCCACTCCGTTTTCTTCTAACGCCTTAATCAGCGAGGCTTCAGAATAATGAGAAGGCCCTTTAGTTTCTTTGGCATCCGCTAAGAATCTAACAGCCAATAATTCCTCGCCCTTTTTCAGTTCTGGAAGTTCCGATACTTCATCGGAATCAGAATCCTCTCCGTCATCATTCTTTTTTGATTTCTTGGCGGTGGTCTTCATCACCTTCAAAAATCCTTCAAAGAGAATTTCCGTCGTACTCGCCGAAAACCTGTAAGAATGACAAAGCGACGGTTTAACAGCATCCAGCAACACCGTCCTTACGTTAGTCTTGGCTTCTGCCATTTGACTGGCGATGAATCTCCGCCAAATCAAATCATAGAGTTTACTCTCTGAGCTATCAAGTTTTATCGCGCTCGCATCCTTCCCGATATCGGTAGGTCGAATCGCTTCATGCGCTCCCTGCGCATCAGCCTTGGATTTGTAGAAATTAGGTTTTTCGGGGTAAAAATCGCCCCCCCAGTTCTGGAGAATATAATCTTTAGCTGCTTTCAACGCATCATCCGAAACATTGACTGAATCGGTACGCATATATGTAATCAACCCTGCCTCGTAGAGACCTTGGGCAAGCTTCATCGTCTTTCCGGGCGAAAACCCCAAAACGCTTGATGCTGCCTGCTGTAAAGTCGAGGTCGTAAACGGCGGATACGGATGGCGCACCTTCGCCTGATTTTTGATTTCGCCTACTACCAGTTCCGAGCCTGCCAAATCTAAAATTATGTTATCAGCAGTTTGCTTATCCTTGATATTCGGCTTTTCACCATCAAAACGAGAAAGTTTCGCAACAAACGAAGCACCCCCATTTTTTTTCTTCGCCTCAACTCCCATTAAAAAATAAGTCTCAGGACAAAACGCCTCTATCTCGCGCTGGCGCTCCACCAGCAACCTCAGAGCAACCGACTGCACGCGACCAGCAGACAACGTGCGCGGATTCGGACACTGTATCTGACGCCACAAAATCGGAGAAACCTTATATCCCACAAGACGATCTAAAATTCTGCGGGCCTGCTGAGCATCAACCCTACCAAGGTCTATGTCGCGAGGCTCGGAAATGGCTTTCAAAACCGCCCGCTTGGTAATTTCGTTATAGGTCACCCGATGAAAAGGCTTCCCAGAAGCCACGCCTTCAAGTAACGACTTTAAATGCCAGGCTATCGCCTCTCCTTCACGGTCATGATCGCTTGCCAAATAAATTTCGTCCGCACTCTTCACTGCGCTCTTTAATTCAGAAACGACCTTCTCCTTGCCGTCACTTATGATATACGTCGGCAAAAAATGCCACGACCCGTCATCAAGCTTTTCCACCTTGATCGCGCCGCTCTCTTTCGGAAGATCTCGTACATGCCCAACAGAACTTTTTACGACAAAATCGCCGCCGAGATATTTGCCAATGGTTTTGGCTTTAGCAGGAGATTCTACTATCAGCAATTTTTTTGCCATTACATCCGCTCCTTTAAAATCTTTTCGACGCGCATGGCATCCTCAGGAGTGTCGACACCCATACCTTCATCATCCGTCTTCACCACCGCGATTTTCGCACCCATCCACAATGCGCGTAGCTGCTCAAGCTTCTCGGTAGTTTCAAGTTCACATGGAGGCTCATTCACATACCGCTTCAAAAATTCCCCGCGATACGCGTAGATGCCAAGATGCCTGACATAAAGCCCAGAGGCGATTGACGGGGGATTGTCACGGTCACACGGTATTGGAGCGCGCGAAAAATACATCGCGCCGCCATCGCGATCCAAGACGACCTTCACAACACTCTTAGCTTGAAAATCATCAATAGACTTAATCGGCGTCACAGCCGTAGCCATCTGCCACTTGTCGCCCTCTTTCATCCTACCTACTAATTCATCTATCAAGCAAGGATCAATTAAAGGCTCATCTCCCTGGATATTCACCAAAATATCGTCATCGCCGAAATCGCCTGCCGCGCACGCGATGCGGTCGGTGCCGCTGGGTAATTCGCTCGGAGTCATCACCGCCTTCCCGCCATAGGCTGCGACTGTGTCAGCTATGCGCTGGTCATCGGTTGCGACCAAAACCTCATCAAGGGACTTAGCTTTTTTGACGGCTTCCACAACCCATGCTACGAGGGGTTTGCCGGAGAGCATCGCCAAGGGCTTGCCTGGAAATCTACTCGAAGAGAATCTGCTCGGTATTATCCCGTATATCTTCATTGTTCATTATCTCCACTTTTTTGAAGAACATTTTTCTCAGCACTGGCAATCTTCGCTCTTGGCGCTCTAATGACCACATCACAAACCGCCATTTGCGATCAAACTCGTATGACCGCGGCAGGTCTGGATGAAACGCCTCGAACTTGTCGCGCATCACCGATAACTGCCATTCCATCGCATGCGTCCTAAACTCGAATCCGTCAAAAAATCTCTCGGCGACTTCTGACATCGTAACTGCATGTTTTTTCTGAAAGGCCTTCAAGGCATGCGCGAAATTCGCAAGATAAACATTCGCAATGCGCGAAAGATTTTCGTCCGAAAACTCCGTGTCCGGCCAACCGAATGACCCTCTGACCGAGCATGTTGAAACCCGCTTCGGCATCACACGCTGGGCGGAGATGTCATAATCAAATTCATAAATTTCTTTCCCGACGCCGTATAGCACAGATTTAGTATCGGGATCGAATTTTTTCATCGCCATATTCTGCGCCGCCGCATCCCCCATCAACGACGCCATCGCTAAGACCACTTCTTTTTCTTCAATCGACGAATCGTCTGTAGAGCAATAGTAATTTGCAGGTATCGCGTCTATCGGCTCTCCGACGCATCGTTTACGAATATAAAAATCAACCGGTCGATGACCGCTGCCTGCGCGGCGCCGAAGGATTTTATATTCCGAAAGCGCTATGCCAAGCGCTTTAAGGGCCTCGACACGCGCGAGCATGTAACTGGAATACCCCTTCGTTGCTTTTGAGAGCCGTTTTTCGACGAGCGAATGCTCCAACGGACAGCGATTCGTCTTATAGACAAGTTCGCGAGTTGCGCCCTTACCAATCGGCAAGGGATCGCCATCGGCTCTAAGTTCGTAGACGTTCGCATATTCCACTATTTCGTCTTTACTCGTAAACGAGCGGATATTCGCCAGCAAAACTTCGTTACGGTCATCGCACCCAGGGTGGAATATCGGTCGCCCTTCAGTGAATGTCGCCCCGGCCAATGCCGTGCGGCGATCATCAAAAGCCGGAGTAGAGCCCTCTCCTATAACAGAATAAATCTCTCCTGTGATGTGCATGTAGAGCGCCTCGATAAATTCTTTCGAATTTTCATCAGCGTATTCTTTACGCGTAAGCAGCGACTCATAGAGTGCGATTATTTCCTCGGCCTTCTGAATGATTCCAAGTTGACCTATGCGCCCAAGTGCGACCGACTCCATAAGTTTTTCGATCTCGGGGATAATCTTCTCCAATGCAACTCCGCGACGCAATCCAAATAGCTCAATCTCATGATGGCCGCGATACTTGAGCATACGAGTAAATGAAACTTTATTGCACTCGAAAATCGAGACTAACTCTTTTAGGGCCTTGATGAACTCATCGATATTAGTCCTTGCAAATTCACCGCATCGCTTAAATTCCTGAAACGATAGAAAATGCACACCGCGCATCGAATGAAAATACACCATCTTAGAAGAAATGCGTTTTTTCGATGCCGCAAGCGCCACACGCATTTCATTCTGTGTCCACGCGAGCGGCTTCACGCGCCACTCCTGTCCAACCGAGCGGTAATGCTCCAGCGTGACATGATTCCTATCGCCCATAACGATGTCAGCGTAAGAAAGTCCAATAGTTTTTAGCAGCCACTCGTCCGTGAGATAAAGTTTTTTCGAAGGAACATCACGTTGTGAAATCTCAAGTTTACCGGCAACGATGTTAGCGCACAAAATAGACTTCATCAAAACTTCACCGCGCTTGGCACTCGGCAAGCGAGAAAGTTTCCAGAATCTGCCATCAAGGAGTGGAAATGCCGCCACTGAATGATTGCCCGTCGTCATCGTGAAAACCCTGCCCTTCGCACGGCGGCGGAGATCGGATTTTTCGACAATCAAAACGCTTGGGTGCTCATTTAGGTGTGACTTAATAGATTTTTCGAAGATAAAAGTGTCACTACCGATATCCCAAGCATGAAATTCGCGCTCACGGCCCATCGCCACAGTTCTAACCAAGCCCGGCTTTTTAACTCCTTCGGTCTTAATCCGATTGATAAAAGCGCGAAAAACCTTCATCACTTATGCGAGTGCCCGCACTGGCACCCCTCCTTATGATGGCAATGATGATGTTCGTGACGCTTGGTCTCTGTCGCAATCAGGCTTTCGCAAAGTCCACCCAACGCGTCTAATCCCAAATCATCAGCTAAGCCAAGTAACCTCTCCATCGCAGGGACAATATGCGCACTAAACTCGCACTTGCCGATGCCATCGAGTCTTGCGTATGCGCCGATACACTGCACTAAACGCTGTATGGCGGCATACGGCAAGGAATCTTTAATTCCGTCATAGCCTGACTTCTTGGCATAAAGCTCAGTCAATGCGCTGCGCTCGCTATCCGATAGATTCTCATAAGGATCATAAAGAAGGCTCGCTAAATCGTATGCTGCAGCACCCTCACGCATCCCCTGAAAATCAATAATCGCCATGCGACCGTTATCCCAAACGATATTAGTCGACTGAAAATCCCGGTGAACCAATGCCAAAGGCTCTTTTAAAAGACGCTCCGCGACCTTTACCAATTCTTCATTAACCGCCTCAGGCATCTCCATACGATGGCGATCGGAGAGAAAATGCTTCGAGAACAGTTCATGCTCCCACTTGTAGTAGTCAAGGTCGAACTTATGCTCCAAGTCAAGCATAGAATAATCCAAGCTGTTAAAAGCGACCAACGACTCAACTGCTTTTATGTAACGCTCCAAGGAAAACCCACTTTTCCCGCACCACTTGAACACCGTAGTCTTCATCCCAGGATTATCGTAGATGACATCCGGAACGGGAATGCCTTTAAATTTCAGCCATTTCGCGTGCGACGCGTATTTGGCATTCTCACTGCGCTTGGCATCATCGTAAATCACGATTAAACGATCGCCACTTCTAAAAAATATTCTATCCGAGCCGCGTGCGCCCAAAAATTCAACCTTCTCTGAAATGTTCGCGTCCATCAGCTGCGGGAGATATGAAAATGCATTATCCTCACTTGCGGTATTTAGTTCGATATAGCTATCAATGGTCCCAGCATCCGTCCATAACATATCTTCGACCACGACCGCCTTAACGAAAGCGCCATCCATCATCGCCTTTTCGTACGCCTCAACAATCGACGAAAACCCTGAATTCTTGACGTAATCGAAAATCTTCGGACTTATCTTCGCAATGCCACAGTAAGTATACGTCCCAACCCAGCCAGGATCTGGACTGCGCCAACAAGTCACGTATTTAGATTCGCTTTCAACTTCGATCGTCCGAGGCCCGGAACTATCGGTGACTATCGCGCCAGCCAACACTTCTCCTCCAAGAGTAATTTCATCCAAAGGAGATTTTTCCAGCGCCTCGCCTTCGACAACAATATCACCGTTGACGAGGTAAAAATCATCTTCACCAATCCATTCTTTCAAAGGATTTAATACACCGCCAGTACCCAGAATTTCTTCTTCGATTGAAACCTTGCAGCCATTTTCATCGCACCACGCTTTTATCTGGTCACTCAAATAATGAGCATTTACCACAATATCTTCAACGCCCCAGCCTCTGAGCATTTGAACGATTCTCGAGAGCATCGACTCTCCCCATACTGGCAGCAAAGGCTTTGGTACGGCCGCGGTAAGCGGTCTTAAACGAGTGCCCAACCCTGCTGCGAGCACTATTGCTTTGTGCCTATGCTTCATATCGCAAATTATAGCATATTTACAAGCAGAATGTGTAAGAAAAATTTATTTTTTGAATATCGCGGAGAATCGGCATTTCTCCAAGCAACGACCGCACTTGATGCAAAGTTTTCGATCGATCAAATGGGGCTTTTTTAAATCCCCCGAAATCGCACCTACAGGACAAGATTGCTTGCACACCGTGCAGCCTCTACATTTGGCGCTGTCGATTTCATAGTGTAAGAGAGCCGTGCACTCTCCGGCAGGACAACGCGCTAAATTTATATGCTCTAAATATTCGTCTCTGAAATACTTAATCGTTGTCAACACAGGATTGGGAGCTGTTTGCCCAAGCCCACACAACGCGCCGTCCTTAATCCCAAGACACAACTCTGAGAGCGTCTCAAGATCACTTTCTTTACCATCGCCGCAAGTGATGCGCTCAAGTATTTCATGAACTCTCTTGGTGCCAATTCGGCAATGGACGCACTTTCCACAACTTTCCTTGCGAGTAAAGTCGAGAAAAAACTTCGCCATGTTCACCATGCACGTGGAATCGTCCATCACGACCATACCACCCGAACCCATAATCGCACCAGTCGCGGCAAGTTCCTTATAATCAATTCTGGTGTCAAGCAGCGACTCTGGGATGCACCCACCAGATGGGCCTCCCATTTGAACAGCCTTAAATTTACCGCCGGCTCTAATGCCGCCGCCGATGCCGAAGATGACTTCGCGCAATGTAAGTCCCATCGGAATTTCTACTAATCCTCCACGCTTGACTTTGCCGGTCAAGGCGAAAACCTTAGTTCCCTTCGAATTCTCCGTGCCCATAGCTGCGAATGCCGCAGCACCATTGGAAATTATCCAACCAATATTGGCAAAAGTCTCTACATTATTGATGTTCGAGGGATACTGCCTGAAACCAGACTGGGCAGGAAACGGCGGCTTTAATCGCGGCATACCGCGATTTCCTTCGAGCGACTCAATGAGCGCCGTCTCTTCGCCGCAGACGAAAGCCCCTGCCCCGGCCTTGATTTTAAGATTAAACTTTTTATTGGAGCCGAGGATGTTATCGCCTAAAAATCCTCTTTCTTCGGCGGCTTTTATCGCCGATGACAATCTCTCTATCGCCAGCGGATACTCTGCGCGAACATAAACAAAACCATTTTCTGCGCCTATTGCCAGAGCCGCAATAATCATCCCCTCAATGAGATTATGAGGATCGCTTTCAATGACGGCACGATCCATGAACGCTCCAGGATCCCCCTCGTCCGCATTGCAAATAAGAAACTTCTTCTCTCCAGCTGCTTTACGCGCAGCATCCCACTTAAACCACGTCGGGAAACCTGCTCCGCCGCGCCCTGCCAATCCGGAGGCTTTGATTTCGGCGATTATCTCATCACCCGACATGGGCGAGGAGTCCGACAAAATTTTTGAAAGCGCCTCATAACCGCCTCGAGAGATATAAGAGTCTATAGAAGTCGGATCGACAATCCCGCAGTTTCTCAACGCGATTCTAGTCTGCTTTTCGAGAAAGAGCACGTCTTCATCTGATATCGCTAAATCCCTGATTAGGTTAAGGTCATTCGTTTTAAGCGCAAGGGCGATGCGCGATGCATCGCCCGGCGCCACCCGCACGAGCCGTAAAACCAAGTTGTCCGACTCGTCACGGATGTCGACAATCGGCTCAAGGTAGCACATACCGATACAACCGGTTACTCCCGCTTTAATTTCCGGACATTCTTTTTCAAACACTTCCCGAAACTTACGGGCACCGGCTGCAATTCCGCAACTACCTTCGCCAATTACTATTTTCATCTTTTTAAAAGAACTTCCTTCTCGTATTTCTGGACGATTTTCAGCCACGACTCATCAGCGGGCATTTTAGCGCGCTTGCAGAACTCGCCCCAGACCGCCTCAAAAGGATAATTCATATACTCTTCCTGGCAGATGAGCTGAGAGGTAAATTCACCTGCATCCTGCATCGCCTTAAGCGCATCGTTTGGCATGAGCATCGCCTTGAGAAGTTCCTTTTGCATGTTACGCATACCGAGAACCCAAGCGGCGACACGATTGATAGATGCATCGAAATAGTCGAGCGCGATAATGAAGTTCTCCGGGCCCATTTTCACAATTTCGCGAGCAGCATTGCGCAAGTCGTCATTCTGACGGATTACATGATCCGAATCCCAACGAACCGGACGTGAAATGTGGAAAGCAACCTTGCCGAAGAACATCAAAAACGAACTGATCTTGTCGGCGACATTTTCGGTCAAGTGGAAATGCCCCATGTCAAGGAGCGCGAGAATTCCGCGCTTCATCGCATAGCCCATCACAAACTCATGGGAGTTTACAGTGTAACTTTCAACGCCGATACCGAAGAGTTTCGACTCAAAAAGCGGTATGCAAAAATTCTTGTCATACTTATATTTGAAAATCTTGTCAAGCGAAGACGCCATGCGCTGACGCGGACCAAGGCGATCGGAAGGTTCATCCTTATAGCCATCAGGGCACCAGAAGTTAATCGACGAAGGATTTTTAAGTTCCTTACCAAAATACTCCGCAATCTTGAGACACGCTATGCCATGCTTGACCCAGAAAGCGCGAATTTTCGGATCGGGGTGCGAAAGAGTAAGCCCGTCCGCAGCATAGGGATGTGAGAAGAATGTGGGATTAAAGTCAAGCCCCACGCCCTGCTTCTTCGCCCAAGCAACCCAAGGTTTAAAATTCTCAATATCGAGCTTGTCACGATCGGTAACTTTATCCTTGTGGACACCGTAACAAGCATGAACATTAACGCGATGCTTGCCAGGGATAAGCGAAAGCGCAAGTTCCAAATCCTTCGTAAGTTCTTCGAAGTTGCGAGCTTTGCCGGGATAGTTGCCGGTAGTCTGAATGCCGCCGGAAGCGCCACCGACCGTCTCGAATCCAGTCACATCATCACCTTGCCAGCAATGGAGCGAAATCGGGATTTTCGCGAGATTCTTCAATACTTTCTCAGTATCAATGCCGATTTTGGCATATTTCTTTTTCGCTTCTATGTAGCTCATATTACTCCTTGTGTATTAGTTGAAGTCAGAGAGTTTTTGCTATAACAGCGATGCCGATGGAAAGCGCGAGCACACTGAGGCCAGCGATCAACATACCACGTGTCCTATTGCCCGTGCCTTTCCATTCTCCAAGAAAAACGCCCAGGAGTGAAGAGAAAAGAACACAGCTTCCCATCACTATAGCAAATGAAATGTACGCAACATCGCCCATCGCGGGCTCGCCAATTTTTTGACACGCAAATTGACACGCCCAAATCACACCAGCGAGCGAAGATAGAAAAACGTTTCTAAACGAAACACTCTTACTCATCCCCACCGAGACATAATCGCCGAAGGACTTATTTTTGAAATTCTCGTATAAGCACCACGCGCCATTGACGATAAAGCCACCCCACAACACTGCGACCAATACCGGCATACCAATCCATGCAGCGGGCGTTCCTGCTTTCAAAGCAGCCTCCTGCATAAGTCCACCAGACTGAAGCCCGAAATTCATACCTGCAGATGCAACGCCAGAAAAAATAGCGACGATCATACCTTTCTTAAAATTGAATTCCGCGACTGATTTTTTCTTTTCTTCTTCGCTAAGTTCACCCTCTTTCAATTTGCCGGCAAAACCCACGAGGACGATGCCTACAAGCGACACAAAAACGCTCGCAAGTGTAATTATAGATGCCGTATCCTTAATAAGCGCGATAGCATTACCAGTGACAAGCGGCGGGATCAAAGTACCTGTCGCGGAGCATAGCCCGC
>JAEIGA010011191.1_pt1 | contig 13621 bp, 18 predicted proteins | sample 9270691 | NCBI WGS metagenome assembly JAEIGA01 (sample SAMN17057246, study PRJNA624740) | gut metagenome | biome: biome; isolation source: fecal sample | host: Bos grunniens | place: China: Xizang | collected 2019
GATATGCAAATAAATTTGCATATCATATAACAAAACAATAAAAGGCAAACAATAACATAAATAATTATAAATACTATGAAAAGGATTTATCAAACAAGTTTGATAAATCCATATAATCATATAAATTATACACACAACAAAACAAATGGTGGAAGTGGATGTGGTAATAGGAAAATCATTAAATAGCACACATTATATTAAGATAAATTATTTATTAAGACCATACTCGCCGTTAGATAATAGTATAAATGTGATACTTAAAAAAGCATAAATGTATGAGAAAATTAAACAAAAAGGCAACGCAAATGAAGGTTTGCGTTGCCTATAAATAATTTATTTTCAATAAATAATTAGCGGATTAATCGTAATTTCCCTAAAATTGTGTAAAAGTCATTGTAAAAATTTAGAGCTATTTAATTGTAAGGGGAGTACGTTTCAATATTGTAATTATGGGAAATATATGTTATAATGATTACATAAACGATAGCATATAGTTTTGAAAACTACATTATGTCGTACTCAAAACAATAAGGAACGGTAGGTTTCTTCATGTTTACTACCGTTCCGAGTTGTTCTTTAATAACCAAATAGGAGGTGAGGTTGTGGATTGGGTACAACTAATTAGTTCAGTTGGATTTCCGATTGTAGCATGTTTAGGTATGGGTTGGTATGTGAAATATCAAACGGACAATTATAGGGAAGAAGTACGAGATATGCAAAAAGAGCATAAAGAGGAAATTAGTCGAATAACAGAGGCATTAAACAACAACACACAAGCCCTTGAAAAATTGGCTGATAAATTAGATGATAAATAATGTGTTTGTGATACTTACAGCAACCTTGGGTGATAGTATCATGTATAAAATCTAAAAAAAGGAAAAGGAGAAAAAATTATGAGTTTCTTAAAGGACTATGAAGGTACAATAGGAAAAGAAGAACAAGTCGCACAAAATACAGACGACCAAAAACAGATTACTAACATGACTTTTCAAGATATGAAGGATTACTTTGATGGATTAAAAGAAAGTATGAACGCACAATTTAGAAAAGAAATGTTGGAATATATAAACAAAAAAGAAGAAAATGGTTCAGAACAAGAAAATGATTCAGAACAAGAAAACAAGGAGGAATAAAAAATGCCAGCAACTCAAATTTATGCAGTAGTAAACAAGATTGCAAAGAACTTAAAATATACTGGTTCTGATGTAATTGATATTTCCTCATTCGTTGCTTTTGGTAAGGCTGCTCTTTCTGACACACTTCTTACAGAGGGTGTTTATAATGAATTAGTTGACCTTATTGGAAGAACAATCTTCGCTATTGATAGTGCAGAAGATGATGAGCGTGGTATCATTACTGACCAGTTCACTTATGGTTCTATTTTGCAGAAACTTAGTTTCCAGTTACAGGATGCACAAACATCTCCTGAGTGGGATATAGAGCATCCAGAAAATCCTTATTCGGTAACAGCAAAGGGTGGAGTTATTCAACGGTTCTTTGAACAGTATATTCCGTCATTCTGTTATGAGGATGCAATTTATAAACTTCAGTTAGAGGAAGCATTTAGAAGTCCTGAATCTCTTAATGGATTTATTGATGCTCTTTATCAAAGAATGAGAAATGCTTATGCAATTGCTAAAAATGGTCTGTCTGATGCAGCAATCGGTGGTCTTATGGCAGCAGTTATGGAAGATTGCGCTCCTACAGGTGGTGGACATACTCAAAATGTAAACGCATCTCGTAGAGTTCGTTACTTACTTGGTGAGTATAACACTCTGTTTAGCAAGAGCTTAACTTCTGCTAATTCTTATCAGGATGCTGATTACCTTGATTGGGTAAGAAAGCAAATTATCATTGATAAGAAAAATCTCAACAAGATGACAAAACTTTACAATGATGGTTCTGTTGAGCGTAGAAGTACTGATGCTGATGTTAAACTTGACCTTTCTATCCGTATGACAGCATCTTATGACAAATTCTACGGAGATACCTACAATGACAATTATGTAAAACTTCCTAAGCATACAGAAATTGTTAACTGGGGTATTGCAACTGACGCTGAAAAGGTTAAGGTTTCATTAGATGGTACAAACACTACAACTATTAGCAATATCTTAGGTGTTATGTATGACAAAGATGCTTGTGTAGCAACACTTGCCCGTGAGCGTTTTGTAGCAGTTCCCGATAAGTGGAATGAAAAGACTCCTATCAAGTTGTCTTGCGATAGACGCTATATTGCTGATATTAGTGAAAATGTTATCATTTATCTGAATGATACTGCTCCGTCAGCATAAATGTTCTCCTAATTGATGTTTTGGGGGTGTAAGCAATATACTTATGCCCCCATTTTGTTAAAAGGTAGGTGAAGAAATGCAAAATTATTGGTTTTTCAATTCATTTGATTTCCTAAATGGAAAACAAAAAAGGTTTCTTCGTGAGAATGATATTTTTGCACAATTATTATTATTTTTAAGCTCAATGTTTGAGTATAAAGGTATGGACCCGTCAATAAATACAGACTTTATTGAATTTTATAATTGTTTAACTCCTATGGCATGTTGTGGAGTTTTTGATTATAATGGACATGAAGTATTAGGTTATGCAACTGATGGTGGTATGCTTAATGAATATGGTATAACAAATAAATTCAATCTTAACACAATGAACCAAATCCATAAAGACGGTATTATTGATGGAATGAACGGTGCAATTTGTTGGAATAATAAGCTACATAAAAATGACCTTATAAAATTATCCCGTTATACAGAAATGTTCAATCTTATTGATACTTGTCAAAAATGTTTAATTCGTTACGCAAGACTTTTCCCCGTATTTGAAGTTGAAAATGATTTAGTTAAAAATCAAATAGATAATGCTCTTAAAAATGCTGATAATGGTGAACCTTTCACATTTACTACAAAGGGATTATCTAAACTTGGTGTTGATAATACTCCTGGTGTGCAAATCTTCCAACTTGGTGATTATAATGCAGTAGACAAGTTACAGTATTTAAGTACCTATCATAATGATATGTTAAGAAGATTTTATTCTATGTATGGTATGGCATATAGTCAGAGTATGAAAGCAGCACAACAATCTATTGAAGAAGTAACTTCTGATAGAGTAGTTAGTTGGATTATTCCAAATGATAGACTTAATGAAAGAAAGAAATTTATTGAAAAATATAATCAAGTATTTGGACATAATGCGACAGTAGATTTTTCAGATGCTTGGAAAAAAGGTTATGAAAGGTATATGTCTGATTTAGCAAATTCCAAAGATAAGGAGGTTGAATAATATGTGGTTTATTAAAAAAGAAAAGCCTACTTATAGAAAGTGGTCTATAATTGATTTATGGGATTACTTATGGAACTTTTATGACGATAACGCACAAGAAGACCCCGCTACTTATGGTGCTAAATATGATGGCCCTGTACCCGCAGACTTTCCAAATAACCCAGACAAGCAAGCAGAAGTAACAGCATGGAGAGCAAGTAGAGCAGAAGAAGTTGACGGTGTATGGTATTGGAAATTCTCTAATGGTAAGATTGTTAGCAAATTCTATGATTTAATTTTCATGTGGAGACAAGATATTACTGATTGGAAGTCACAAGAAAGTGAATATCCTGAAAGAAAATATGCTAAACAATACATTTACGCACAAAGAAATTACTATATAATTTCAGCAGAAGCGTGGAGAGTCATTTTAAGAGAAAGATATGCAGATTTTAAGTATATGACTTCTTATGAATATAACTATAAAACTGGTAAAAGAACTTATTATGATACTATTGAACAAGCAGCAAGTCTACTCTATAAAACATTTGGTGCTTTTGAACACGACAAAATTGATGCTTTAACAAAGCTGATGTTTGCTTTAAGAAAAGATTATGACCCTGTAGAAAACTATGACAAAATTAGTGAAATTGATTTAGAGAAAAAAGGTAGTGAAAGTTCTAAATTCAACCCGACTGGTTCAGAAACAGATACACTTACAAAAACAGGTTCAGAAACCGATACTCTCACAAAAAGTGGAAGTGAAATCAATACTGAAACTAAATCGGGTAAAGAAAAGACTACTGATGTTAAAGGCGCACAAGAAAAAACTCATAGTGCAATGCCTTATGATAGTACAGCAAATTGGCGTGGTACTGATAAAGATAACTCACTTACTTATACTGATACAAGTGAAACTGAATTTGGTTCAAGTGGTACTACAAGACAAGATACTGATACTTTAACTTTTAATCAAAGACAAGACCAAAGTACACTTGCTTTTAATCAAAGACAAGATACAAATGTCAAGTCATTTACTAACAGAGAAGACGATACATGGACACGCTATGGTAAAACGCCTGATGGTACTACTGATGAAAGACATGATATAACTATAGAGCATACACACGGAAATATCGGAGTCACAACGAGCCAGCAGATGATTCTATCTCAATTCCCTATCGAAGATTTTGATGAAATTGAGCATTATACAGTAAACGAGTTTGTTCATAAGTATTTAGTACTATAGGAGGTGTATTATGACACAAGCAGAACTTTTAATACAATATGCTTTATCGCAAGTAGGTACTGCTGAAAATCCTCTTGGTTCAAACAAACAACCTTATGGTGCTTATATTGACCAAACAGATTGGTATTTATATAAGTCGGGTGATAGAACATGGAGACACCTTGTTAATGGGTATGACTGGTGTACCCAATACCACGATTGCTGCTTCTTAAAGGTATTTGGTATTGACAAAGCAAGAAAAATGTTAGGTAGACCAGTATATAACAACTATGGTGCAGTAGTTAAGTATCAAGTGAATTATATGAAAGCAATCAATCGTTTTGGTAGTGTACCAAAAAAAGGTTGCTCTATCTATTTCAAGAACTCTGCTGGTCCAAGTCATATAGGAATTGTATATGATTTTGACAATACATATGTTTATACCGTAGAGGGTAATGCGGGCAATCATTGTTGGTATGTAGTTAAAAATAAATATTCTCGTAATTATGAGAGAATTTTAGGATATGGTTATCCCGTTTATGATGAAGAACCCGTACCGCCTAAACCAACTCCAGGAGGTGACGATATGAAGTTTAATGAATTAAAGGTACTTTCTTATAAGAAAGGTGCTGTTATGAAAGGCGACCCAGTTGAGGTTGTACAGTCGGTTGTAAATACAGATATTGACGGTTCTTTTGGACCTAAAACAGAACAAGCCGTTAAGAGTTTTCAGAAAGCCAATGGTTGCACCGTTGATGGTGTAGTCGGCCCTCAAACATGGGAAGCAATTTTCAATAAATTGAAGTAGGAGGTGTACTATGGCGATAAGCGTAAAAGTATGTAAAAATTCCTCTGATAAAAGAGCATTATCTAAAAATTTATCTTCAGGACATACAGTAAGTGCTATAATTACAGATAATTGTGATATACTAAACCCAACACTTGAACTTGACTATTTTGCAAGTATATCAGATATGAATTATATGTATATATCCGACTGGAAAAGATATTATTTTATAGATAAGTTAGAAGTTATAAAAGGTAATCGTTGCATTATACACGGTCATGTAGATGTTCTTATGACATATAAATCTAAAATCTTAGAATGTTCAGCAGTTGTATGTAGACAGCAGAGCAAAGGTAATTACTACTTAAATGATTATGTGTATAAGACAAGACAGTATAAAATAACCACAGTACAAGAGTTTCCAAATAGTATTTTTACAGAAAATGGTGACTTAGTATTAGCAGTTAGTGGTTCTGAAAGCGCACATAACTAAGGAGGTGTTTTGATGGCTAACGCATATGACCCACGGGAGTTTATATTTTTAGGACAAACCGTGGACACTTTTGTATCGTGGCATGGTGGACCACCCCCAGAAAATGTTGTTATTGACGGTAATACAGTAAGATTATGGAGTAATCCTAACACATATAATCACAATGTTTTCACATATCCTTTTTACCCAGGTACTAAACCGTTTGAACTATGGACTTGGTTCATCAATAATGTATCTACTATAGAAGAGTACGATTGGACTACAGAAGTAGACGCATATACAAGACATTTTTGGGCATTTAATTCAAGTGGACTTGTGGATTGGCAAAGTGTTGGTTCGGCTTCATTCTTTATAGGTCTTATAAGTCCTACAAATTCAACAAGGTTCTTTTTAGTATCTTACGACGCAGGATATGAAGTTGATTGGCAGTATGCTGATAGAGTATTTCAATGGTTTGACCATTGGATAGATTGTCAAAAAACAAATCTGCATTACTTAGGATTTAGTCCAAATGACGGTCTTACTATGAATGACCGAGCAGCGGGTGCGTGTTGGCTTTTTGTAAATCAGACAACATTTTTACCCGATGTCACTGGCTTTAATATCAATTATGATTCTATATGTCTTGTTCAAAATGGATACTACCAACAGCAAAATGCTATTGACGGTGATACTACACTATATAATGACTTAACGGGCAATTATGTAGCAGATGGTATTGGTTGGATAGTAGATAATATGTCTGGTGATAACTACGGTATCCAAGCAAGAAGTCAGAATGTAGATGGCTATTGGCCTAATGTGAGTGGCAGTCGTATCTTTACAAATATGTATGAAATGACGGGTTTATATGGTCAGTATATCAATGTTCCGTGGCATAACCCTGACTTACTACCTCTTATAGATTTTACTATAGAAACCTCTGACGACGATGTAGAACTACCCGAAGAAGAGGGTGGTGACGGTGAGTATATACAAGACGATGATACACAGGAAAGCAATTCCACCCCAGGTGGAAGTGGTGGTGGTGGTGGTACTGGTGGCGGTGGTACAGGAGTCACCGCAAGTGGTATGGCACACTTATATGCGCCTACCACACAACAGATGGAAATAATAAGCAGCTACTTATGGGACGACAGCTTCATTGCAAGTATATCACGACTTTTCAAAGATGACCCTATAAATTCCATCATAACTTTAGGCTACTTACCTATAAACTTATCAGAATTTAGAGGAGCACAAGAATGGTTCAAGATAGGTAATAATGTCGTACAAGCACCCGTATTTCCACTTACACAAGACTATATACCACTTGATGCTGGATATATAGAAGTAAAGGAGAAGTGGGGGTCCGCGTTGGATTATGACCCATATTCGATTGCAGAGTTGTACCTTCCATTTATAGGATATGTGAAGTTGTCTATGTCTGATATACTATATCCCGCAACAAAGGCTACGGGTGGTTCAGCAGTAGCAACTGGTAAAATTTACTTATACTATAAAGTAAATGCGTTTACTGGTGATTGTGTAGCGCAAGTTTTTGCAGAGGGTGTTCCACAGACAGCTGGTGAGATTGCAAAAAGGCATATGATTGGACAATATACTGGAAATTGTATGGAATATGTTCCTTTTAGTGGTGTAAACTATGCAAGCTACTATAAAGGTCAAGTACAAAACCTTGCTTTAGGTGTTGGTGGTCTAGCCGCAGGATTAGTAAGTGGAAATCCTATGATGGGTGGTATGAGCCTTGCCGCTTCTGCTATGAACGCAGTAAATCAACCACCACAAGTACAAAGAAGTGGTGGAAGTAGTGGTGGTGCTTCACGATTACAGTATATGAAACCGTTCTTACGACTTACAAGACCCGCGCAGTCTTTAGCACTTGCAGAACCTGACGGCACACTAAATCAAAAAGGCTATAAAAATCTTGAGGGTGTGGCTTGTAATTTCTATGTAGAGAAACTTGATGATTGCTTAGGGTTTACAGCAGTAGAAACCGTTGAGCTAAAAGGTATCGGTGCAACAGATACAGAGATGACAGAGATAGAATCACTACTTAAAAGTGGTGTTTTTATAGGTACAGGACATTAAGGAGGTAAAAACAATGGTAGAAGAAGTAAAAGTTGAAGGTTTAGATGAATTATTAGACGCAATAAAGGAAGGTGCTGGTGAAGGCTTACCGTCTATGGAGGGTAAACATTTGGGTGACGCACTAATCATTAATCAGGAGGAAGATTTTGAGCCGAGTGGTTATGGATGGGAAACCGTGAATTTTGTACCCACTCCTTTATTAGCAAGCCCTGGTCAAGTACTTACGGTAAAAGAAGAAGATGATGTAAAGACCTATGGTTGGGAAAATGCTCCCGCTAGCGGTGAAGTATATTCTACTTCCGAAGTAGTAGTAGGTACTTGGACAGACGGTAGACCCGTATATCAGAAAGTATATACTGCAACTATTAGTGGAAACACCAGTACGGGTATTCCACATGGTTTGTATGGTATAGCAGACCAAATAGTGAGTGTTGATGGAATAGTTAAAGCTGGTACAGGTTATTATAAGCTTGGTGACCTTCGTACTATAGATAATGGTCAGGTAGCAAATGCAATAGGTATTGCAAATGTTATGTTACAAGACCTTGGAAATATCGGTATTTTCGCAGGTAGAGCTTATACGGGTTGGAGTCTTACTTTTACGGTATATTTAAGATATACAAAGTCAGCCGATTTACAGTCATAGGAGGTATTTATTATGGTACGAGTAATTAAGATTGCGGGTATGGATGCTTACATTAAGAAGTTCCAACCAGAAGAAGTAGAAGAAACTTCTGAAGAAGTAAATGCTGATAGCAACAATCGTGCTGTCGAAGAAGTAGTAACCAAAACAACGAAGAAATCTACTAAAAAGTAGTTTCTATATTTTCTTTTTCCTTTCTTTTAGAGGTAGGGGTGTTATACTTGTATAGCATCCCTATTTCTTTTGTACATTATTACTAAATAATATTATATAATTTTATATATTATTTTTTCATAAAGTAGTTGCTTTTTATCAAATAATATTATACAATAAGACTATCAAGGAACGGCAGACAGCCGACAAAAGAAAGGAGAATGATTATGAAGACTTTTAAGGACTTAGTTGAGCAGTATGAGGTAGTTACGAAGACGTATGAAGATTTTCGTAGCGGAGAAGGTACACAAGAAGCATGGGATTTGGCGTTAGAAGAGTTAGAGGACATGATAGACAAGATGTACGATTTTTTATCAGAAGAAGAAAAAGAAGTTATAAACTCATGGTATGAGAAATAGAAAGGAGAAAAGAGATATGTTAAAGTGTAGTAGTTGTAATGTAGGAGATTTGAGAGTAACAAGTACCTATAATGATGTGGTACACAATCGGGTAGTGAGAAGAAGAGTATGTCAGAATTGCGACAAAATTTGTTTCACTATTGAGCAGATTGCAGAGCAAGAAAAAGAAACGGGATTTTTGAGGTTTTTGCATTCAATCTATGCAACAGATACAATGTCGCTTGACGAGTATTGGGAAAGAGAAATGAAAGGAGAGTTCGACAATGAGATTAAATAAGTATTGCGTATTTTGGTCAGAAGATGATGGTGTAGGTAAACTGATAAATTTCGTTGACAAAGCATATAGATTATACATTATTCCAAAAAACATAATGGAAGATTTCTTTGGTAACGAAGATATTGATGTGAAACTTAACGATTATATGACATTATGGGAACCAGTAGATGTGAAGTATTATAAAGATAGTATTCACGATTTCATTATTCAGTATGTAGAGCCAAATATTGAGCCACAAGAAATGAAGATTTATTTTAGCGGTGTTAAAAATGAATTCTTCTATTACCAAAATAATAAGAAGATTGTCCTTTATAACGGTGAAGAAATGAAGTTTAGGATGTTTGATAATTGGAGAAAAAAATATAATATCAGTTGAGGTGATTACTATGACTATTGGAGCATTAAACAAGCGGTTAGCCTCTTTACAAAAAGTATTGAGTAAAGATGCTTATAAAAAAGTTGTTGGTAAATTAAATTTACCGAGTTCTGATTTTGTGACTAAAAGTGGTCGTATCAGTACAAGTAAAAAATTATGGGATACCGTTAGCAGTAAAGAGCGTGAAGCGTTAGAGACAAGAGATATTCCTACCATAAAAGAGTTAAAGGCAGAAGCAAAATCAAGTCTTGAAGCAAGTGGTATTACAGAGTCTATGAAAGACGAATACTTATCTGAAAAGGCAAACTTAAAAGATTTAGTTGCAAAAGGTGAGATTGACGAGGACACAAGGAAGATTTTTCAAAAAGATTTTTACAATGCTTATATCAAAAGAAAACAAGAAGTTTTATGGACAGAAATAGAGTCTAAGTTCATTGTACAAGACGATTTAGACGATGCTATTGACGAATGGTATGAGTTCATAAAAGCATACGGTGCTGAAATGCGTTATGAGTATCCCGAAATTGCTGATTTGGAAAATCGGTTATATAGTGGTGGTGTAAAATCATATATGGAAATGGCATCATGGATGCAAGAAGCACAAGAGGTAATTAGTAAAGTAATGGGGGCATAATAATGAGGATTCATACATTATGTAAAAGGTTATATAACCATGAATATGTCGAGAATATAGGTATTGGTTTAGTGATTGATAGTTTTACCTATAAAAAAGCTGGCTATGTAAAAGAATGGCAGTTATGTTTTTCTGATGGTGAGTCATTTATAGGACAGCACATACAAGATTTAGTTGATACCTTAAAACATATTGCTGATAAATATTCTTTGGAAAAGCGTTCTGATTTCAATAAAGACACAATCATTATATATACTGACGACCTAACAAAAGCATTTGGTTTTTTACATAATTATGATAAAGATATAAGTTTTTTTGAGAAATACTATTTTACATTTTTAGATGTATTTGAGTTCCGTGATATATCTATATGGTTTGAAGATTGTGTATCTGCAAAAGATATAGCCGACCACGCACAAGTGCTATTAGATAAGTTTGGTGAAGAAAAGTATTTCTATATTACTCCAACTCAATGTGTTACTAAAAAAATCAAGAAGCGTTGTGACGATACTATTGCAGAAGATTTATTCCCTCAAAATGTTTTAGATTATCAAACACAAAGAAAAGCCTATTTTGGTGGTATATGTGTTGCAAATTACACTGGTTTAATCATTGACGATTTTATCACGGCAGAGTACGATAGGAAGTCAGCGTATATATATGACTTACTATGTGAAAAGCATTTATGTGAGCCATTACGACACGAAGATATAAGTAATTATAGATATTTTCTTGAAAATCACGATAAATATTTTGCTATACTAACAATAAAAATCAAGCACATTAGTGGTATTAAACGAGCAGCCTATTTTATTAAAGACTTAAAAGGTAAGCATTTAGAGGAAGATAAGCCTACAACAATAAATATTTTGAACACGGACTTGTATTTATTAGAAGAAAAATTATGCAAAGTTTTAACCTATGAAGTATTAGATTTATTAGTAGGAAAAAAAGATTATTTACCACGATATATAGCAGAAGTTATTGAGGAAGAGTATGCTAAAAAAGTTATGTTAGAGCGTAGTGGTGCAAGCAAAGCCGAGATTGATTTACAAAAAATCAGAGTTAATTCCATTTATGGTGCAACAGTAAAAAGGATTTTAGGTAATTTCACTACTGCAAGAGATAACGCATTTTTAACACCACAATGGGGAATGCAGACTTCGGCGTATGCAAGATACAATCTATTATCCGTTGCATTAGAATTAAGAAATTGGTTATATTCTGATACAGATTGTGTATTTTGTGAAGATTGTCTAAAAAATGCACATATAATTGATGATTTTAACGATAAATGTAGAACCATAGTTATGATGTATTGTATGAAGAATGGACTTGATTTTGACATATACAAAGATTTAGGTCAATTCAAGTTAAAGCATACCATTAAAAAAATTAAGATTTTAGGCAAAAAAACTTATATGTACACTACCACTCATGGTGAGTTTGTTGTAAAGGCGAGTGGTATCACATATCCATATGGAGAAGAAGCATATACACTTGATAAGTTGAAGAGTGGTAAAAAAGTTTTAGGTGAGATAACAGATAAAAAGACAAGTTGTGTTATTGATGGTATTGAGTATGTAAGTGACGGCTCATACTATGATAAAAATGTTGACGGTGATAGTTTTGAGTTTTTAGGTAGAGTGTATTTATCAAGTCTAATTAAAAGGAGGACAAAGTAATGAAGATTTGTTATAAGGAAACCGATGGAGGTAAAAAGATTATGTTACAAGAGGAATATGAAAAGTATATTTCAAATTATGTTTGCGAGTTAGCAGACACGGGTCTTGAAACTTGTAAGGTTTTAGAAGAATTATATGATTCAATTGTTAAGGCTTATAGCAAGCACCTTAAATATAATGCCGAAGATTGTGAGCGTATATCCGTTATTTATGACGATATACAGAAACTAAAGACTGATTTACTTATTATATCTTTCTAAGGAGACTATTATGGATAGAGATAAATTATTTAAGAAATACTACAAGTCAAAATTCCACGACTATGAGATAGAAGAAACTCTTTCAGCGTCAGAACAACCGATTGATATTGCCTTTATATATTCGGGTCGTAACAGAGGTAAATCATTTGAGATAAGTAGTCAGTTGATTGCGGATGCATGGTATGATAAAAGACTATTTGGTTATATAAGAAGAAATGATGCAACGGTTTTTGATGTAGAGCAATATTTTCAAGATAAATGCGATTTTATTAAGGATATGACAGACGGGTTGTACAATGGTATAACCCGTCAAAAGGGTAAATTGAAATTCTATAAAGACGAGGTTGATACAGAAACGGGTGAGTCACACCGTATTTATGGTGAAGATTGTGGTTACTTCTTTGCACTATCACGACAAGCAAGTTATAAGTCATTACAATATCCCGAAGTTTATAGTTTAATCTATGAAGAGGTATTGACCGACGGTACATATCTAAGTTCAGAACCCGAAAAGCTAATGAATTTATATTCTACCGTTCGTCGTTCAAAAGAAGATTTCCGTATGTGGCTTGTTTCTAATACAGTTAGTGTTGTTAACCCATATAGTAATTCATGGGGTATTTATCTCGCAAAGAACAAGCCTGGTGATATACGATTAAGCAAGTTATATTTAGGTAGTACAGCAGAAGATGGTACTGAACAATACTTATTGATTGCTGCTCATTATTTACAAGACAAGAATACTTTATCAAAAGAAGAACTCAAAAAGAAAAAGCGTAGAATAAGAACTGCTATTAGTAGTAATAAGTGGGACGAACTGAAACTATTTAGTGTTATAGGACTAAAGTTTATGCGACAATATCGTATAGAAGAAACAGTTGTATTTGAATTTGACGACCTTATGTTTCAAGCAGATATAGTTGAAGTACCAAACAATATTTTTGAAATCTATTCAGCAGAAGAAGAAGATGAAGTACCAATAAGTAAAGATGTTATGCCTATTTTGTATATAAGAAGAAAGACTTCTGAACCATACTCAAATACGAGAATTTATACAAATAATGCAGAACGAATGTCTGAATATGTTTCAAAAGGTTTCAAAATAATTTACAATATTGATAAAGCAGTTGACGAGTTATTGAAAAGAGGTTGGGTAATTGGCGCAGATAATTTAACAATGAATGACTTTTACACAATTTTAGGGAAATTACGATTAATCCGCTAATTATTTATTGAAAATAAATTATTTATAGGCAACGCAAACCTTCATTTGCGTTGCCTTTTTGTTTAATTTTCTCA